>Ga0163151_10000260_pt1 | contig 93612 bp, 110 predicted proteins | sample OliLakLV19MP5IB2_FD_145596 | JGI IMG/M metagenome (GOLD analysis project Ga0163151, IMG submission 145596) | Freshwater microbial mat bacterial communities from Lake Vanda, McMurdo Dry Valleys, Antarctica - Oligotrophic Lake LV.19.MP5.IB-2 | ecosystem: Environmental > Aquatic > Freshwater >...
GAGGTCAGAACGATGGAGATTCATCTGTCACGTTCTCCGGCAGAGCTTATCCCTTCTCCGCAGTAATATTTTTGCAAGACGGAGTTGAGATTGCACAAACTACAGCTGGACTTGATGCAAAATTTACACTAACAATCTCTGATTTACCAGCTGGTTCGTATACGTTTTCTGTTTTGGCTGAGGATAGTGAAGAGAGAAGGTCAACACTCTTCACATTTCCTATTGTAGTAACAGAAAATATATCGACTACTATTTCTGGTATCTATATTGCCCCTACTATATCTATCGATAAGACTGTTGTTGCAAAAGGAGAAACGATCACTATACTCGGGGAAAGTGCACCAAACGCTTCGATAACTATCAATGTTAATTCATTGGTTCCGTATTTTTTGTCTACGACATCTGACGACTATGGTGCATATCTCTATAGGTTCAATACGGGTGTATTGGAACTTGGCTCACATAGCACAAGGTCGTTGTCAACACTCGGAGCAGAAGTAACATCTTATTCTAGTATAGTTGGATTTACTGTTGGTAATGAGACTGTTCTAAATTCAGGTTGTCCGCCAAAAGGAGACTTCACAGGAGACTGCAGAGTGAATATCACAGACTTTTCTATATTGGCGTATTGGTACGGGAGATTGGGAGCGCCACTTGAACTAGATTTGTCAGGAGATGGCCGTATTACGCTTGTCGATTTCTCTATATTGGCATATTACTGGACTGGATAAATCATATGATCAATTTATTTTCAAAAAAATGTACTTTTATTCTCCTCGTGACTCTTAGCATGCTTTTTCTGGGACACAAGCAAGCTAATGCTGCGACTATTTACTTTCAATCAGATCAAAAATTCCCCGTACTAGCGAATGCTGAATTTGAAGTCACTGTCTTTATAAATTCCAGTGAAGAATTGATAAATGCAGTCGAGGGAGAGTTGGTTTTTGACGATGAACACTTGGAGTTGGTTGGTATTAGAGATGGTAGTTCTGTTGTTACCTCGTGGATTGAGAGACCAAAAGCAAATGGATCGAGTGTCAAATTTTCAGGGATAATGGTTGGAGGATTTGGAGGCACGATCAACCCACTAGACCAGACATATCTCGATGGTAAACTATTTTCTGCAATTTTTACCACAAAGTCCATTTCTACATCCGAGTTGTACCTTACAACAGGGCAAGCGTATTTTAATGATGGGCTTGGCACCAAAGCTCCCACTTTGCTATATCCATTTAGGGTGATTTCCTCCGAAACGGGCGAAGTCGGTACTAATTTCGCGAGTGACATTGAAAGACCTTTGGTTTTCTATCCACAAATATCCAGTAATCAATACATTTTTGATGGAAAATATTTTTTGATATTTTCTACAACTGACAAAGAGTCTGGGATTAGTCGTTTTGAGGTAAAGGAGGGCAATTCTGATTGGAAAGTTGCAGAAAGCCCGTATCTTCTAGAGGATCAATCTATGAGGTCGCTAGTACGCGTAAAGGCCATTGATAATGCTGGCAACGTACGTATAGCCCAAATACATTCTGAGCAATTTTTTCCGGTATCGATTTTGGTGATACCACTTCTCATAGTTACTGCTATTTTTGCATTTTTTATCTTCTTCGTTCCTAGAAAATTTAAGAAAATAAAGGTACAATAAGAGAGTTCTAAAATGCATTTTTATTCTATAAACTTCAAACAATTTGTATTGAAATTCCTTGTTGTAACGGCCTTCTTTGCTGTATCGTTTCATGGCGTTGAAGCAGCTACATTCTCTGTGAGTCCTGCTACAGCAAACATAGACACAGGAGAGACAATCACATTGACGGTTTCAGTATCCAGTACCAGTCAAGCCATAAATGCTTTTTCTGGACGTATCTATTACCCAACAAATTTGTTGAGTGCGCCAACTATAAATACATCCGGAACCATTGTAAATTTCTGGACAATACAACCTTCGAGTGAAGCAGGGGCTGTTAGATTTGAAGGATTGGTTTTGAATCCTGGTTTCAGTGGTACTGGAGGCAAACTTTTTACAGTTAGTTGGAAGACGGAAGGTACAGGTATTGCTACATTTGAATTGACTCAAGCATCTATACTGGCAAACGACGGGGAGGGTACCAACATACTCTCTGGTTCACTGCCAAAATCTATTGTCACGATTGGTCAAAGCGGTGGAATAGTCACAACACCGTCGATGTCCGGAACAAATTCTCCACTACCTCCTCTGGTGACCTCTCCAACGCACCCAGACCCAAATGACTGGTTTGCGATATCTGTGCCTCAGTTTGAGTGGCAAGTCCCTACTGATGCTACCTCAGTTAGCTTTGTTCTCGACAAAAATGCGACAACTACTCCAACGCAAGACAAAGGATTAACTTCTTCATATACCAGTGCAGAGATAACAGACGGTACGTGGTACTTTCACTTGAGACTAAAAAATAGCTACGGCTGGGGGGGGACGACGCATTTCAAAATTAATGTCGATAAGACGAAGCCAAGTGATTTTACCATTACGAAAGTCGAAAAAGAACCCGAAGATGGCTCGACACATTTTTTACTAAACGCTACTGATGCAACGTCTGGTATAGAGAATTATGAAATAAGTATAGATGCTTCGAATCCTGTAATATGGCAGAAAACAACGGAAGAATCACTTTACAGCACGGGGGTGCTTTCTCTTGGCCAACATCAGTTGGTTGTAAGAGCCAATGATTATGCAGGAAATGACATTGTGAATGTTGTTTATTTTACATACGAGGGAATTAGCGTCCCGGTTATACTGAGTTACACTCAAGAGCTTGATGGAGGCACGGTGTTCAGAGCAAGTGGTACTGCGATAGCAAATTCGTATGTAGTATTTGACTTCAAAAAGGAAAATGAAACATGGATTGGTAGAATATTCAGTAAAAATAAAATAAGTGATGAAAATATTGTCAAAGTCAACCCGAATGGTACTTTCGACTTCACAATGAAAACTGCCTGGAAAGTCGGTGAGTATCACTTTGTTGCAAAAGCACGTTTGGACAACGGAGCTGAGAGTACTCTCACAGAAAGTTATTCCGTCTCCGTGTTACCAGGAGTGTTCGGTAAATTTATGAATATGGCTTTGAGGATTATACTACCGATTATACCAATACTGATTGCAGTGCTACTTTTATTTGTGATTGGGATTCTTATACTGAGAGGATGGAGAAAATATAAAAAAATGCTACACATTCAAGTTGGGCAAGCAAAAGAAGTTACAGCTCAATCTATGAAGATTATTGATCAAGAAGTAGTAGATGAGATTGAAATCTTGAAAAAAGTAAGAGCAGGAGAACCTCTTTCAGTACATGAGCAAGCATTCCTAACAAAATTGAGAAATGATCTGTCCGTAGCAGGAAACATCATAGAAAAGGAAATCGATGATGTTGATAAGAAGATAAAGTAGTTATTTACCTGCGTGGATATAGAGATAGATATCCTCAAGCGCTTTTACAGCATCGCCAGCGGCGATGTTGTTTTGGTGATAGAGTCCGTCTGTGCAGTCTCCTGCAGCCCATACGCCCTTGACTGAGGTTCTTTGGGTCATAGGATCGGTTACTACTTTTCCGTATTGATCGAGAGTTAAAAAATCCTTTACAAGAGCTGTATTTGGAATCTGGCCGATTTCGACAAAAATGCCTTGCACAGGGAGAAGTTTCTCCTCATTTGTTGTCATATCCTTGTATTTCAAACCAGATACAAACTTGTCTCCCTCAACTGACACCAAATCTACATTTTTGAGAGCTGTCATGTAGGGATGAGAAAGAACTTTCTCCACAGTGATTTCGTCCGCCTTGAAAGTATCCGCGCGATTGAAAAGAGTCACGCTCTTGGTATAGGCAAGAAGTTGTGCTGCAGTTTCAAATCCTGCATTGCCTCCTCCTATGACAGCGACATCCATACCTTGAAACAAAAGTCCGTCGCATGACGCGCAGTAGGTAATACCTTTGTGTTCGAGTACGTCTGCTCCAGGTATTGCGAGTTTTCTACGGCCTGAACCTGATGTGACAAGGATAGTTTTTCCCTCATACTCTTTACCTGCATCAGTTGAGACAGTGAATGAATTTTCAATTCCTTTTACTTTTGTCACGTTCTCTCCCTCGACGATAGTGAGGACATCGTCTGCATAAGCTTTGATATGAGTCTCAAGGGATTTGCCAAGGTCAGCACCTGAAATAGATGGTGTTCCGATCCAGTTTTGGATGTCAGACGAATCAGTGGATTGTCCACCAAAAGTATATGTAATAAGAAGAGTTTTTAGTCTCTTGCGTGACGCATAGACAGCGCCTGCAGCACCTGCAGGCCCTCCGCCGATGATGATGAGATCGTAGGTTGTTTGTTCCATAGTTGTCATATCATAACACAAAACAAAAGCCTCGGAAAATCGAGGCCTTTTGTGAGTAAACTTATTTCTTTCTTCGCAAGAATGCAGGAACTGCGCTCCAATCGTCTGTATCGTCACCTCCCAAAAGTGAATCGTCTTCGATGATTTCAGCCGTTGCTATTCTTTTTTCCAAATTTGCATCAGGAAGAGTGTTGTGAATTTCCTTGCGCTCCTCTAGATGTGACGTTGAAGCAGAAATAATTGGCTTTTCAAAAAGTGACTTCTTTTGAACGGATCCACTTGCGGTAGGGAAGCCAGTAGCGATGACAGTGACTTTCATCTCTCCCTTCTTGAGACGTTCGTCTTTGCATGTACCGAATATGACTTTTGCGTCCTTATCTGCAGATTCCGTAACTATCTTCGCAGCCTCAGCAACTTCATGTAGAGTGAGATCATCTCCACCTGCAATCGAAAGCAGGATACCTTTTGCTCCATTTATAGAAACTTCAAGAAGGGGAGAGTTGATTGCATCAAATGCAGATTTTTCTGCTCGCTTGTCTCCCGTCGCCGTACCGATACCCATGAGTGCTGTTCCAGCATTTGCCATAATTGTTTTGATATCGTTGAAGTCTACGTTGATGTCACCAGGAATTGTAATCAAGTCAGAGATTCCTTCGACGGCTTGTCGCAAGACTTCGTCGCACATTGAGAAAGCATTTTTCAAACTTGTTTCTTTACTTGTGATTGAGAGCAGTCTGTCGTTCGGAATTATAATGATTGCGTCAACCTCTTTTTCTAATTCGGCAAGACCTTCTTCTGCTAGACGCATTCTCTCGCGTCCTTCAAATGAAAATGGTTTTGTGACAACACCTACAGTGAGTACACCGCTTTCTTTTGCTGCTCGAGCAACTGTAGGCGCTGCTCCCGTACCCGTACCTCCACCCATACCACATGCTATGAATACCATCTCGCCACCTTTGATAACGTCTTGGATTTCTGTTTTTGTTTCCTCAGCAGCTTTGCGACCGATTTCAGGGTTCATCCCTGCGCCGAGTCCTTTGGTAAGATTCTTGCCAATGTGAATCTTTTTCTCTGCAAGTGAATTGTGCAAATCCTGTGTGTCGGTATTCATTGCGATGAATTCAACTCCACGAACTTTGGAGTTGATCATGTGGTTCAAGGCGTTTTTGCCAGAGCCACCGATTCCGATAACTTTGATACGAGCGAAAGATTCGATAGTAGGATTGACTTTTGGCATATATGTGTTGGGCTAATTAATAGATTGGGTTAAGTTTCGGCCGTTAAATTACGGATACCATAATACCAGAAACTAAAAAAAAGGAAAGTAGTCACGGCTTGATTTCGATTGCCTTCACTTGTAAGAAAAAACTGCTTGCGCGATGCCTCTTTCCACTGTAGGTTGAGGATATTTTATTATGGGAGCAATTGTCTTAGAAATCCCAAGAAAGTTTCTTTGAAAGCGCCATCTGATGGAGGAACACGAGATTCATCGTCTGGAAAAGGCGACGAGTGTTCGCAGACACATGAACCATATGCGGGGAACCATGCAGAATCTTTGAGTTTCATCTTGCCATCAAATCTCTCGTTTATAAAACCAATCCGTGAGGGAAGTTTGAGCTCGCGCTTTGCTAGGTCAGTCAAATTTCCAAGATGTGAACCACCTCCAGTAAATATAATGCCGGCAGGTAGGAGTGCACTGCGTCCGATTTTCTTCAAATGCTTTTCTATTAATTCGAAAATATCTGTCAGTCGTGCTTCAATGATCTCGTCTATTTTCTTCTTTGACGTGCTTGATATGACTGTTCCTACTTTGATTCCTTCCGCCTCCTCTAAAGATGTTTTGAGACCAAGAGCAATATCGTTGGTAATATCTGCAGAGCCAATCTGAATCATTGAGAGAGAAAGGATATTTCCATCTTCATAAACGACAGTACCGACGGTTTCTGCGCCTATGTGTGCGAGCATTGAGCCTGCGATTTTCTCTCGTTCATTGAGTACAACTGTTGCGACTGCAACAGGAGAAGCAATGATGCTTGTTACTTCGATACCAGCCGTAGTCACTGTTTCGACGAGTCGTTCAATGTGTTGAGACAAACAAGTAATAAAAAGAGCCTTTCCTTCGAGTTTTTTTCCTTTCATACCGACAGGGTCACCGAGGACAGGCTTTGCATCCAATTTGTACGCCAGAGGGATACGATGAACAACCTTTTTGTTCCTATCTTTCAGCGCTTCTTCGCATGCCCGCATTGTCCTTTCAACATCGAGTTCTGTGATTGTGTTGTCGACACGTGTGGAAGTAGCTGTACCAATCGCAGTATCTGTCGATAGACCGATGCCACCAACAGAAAGAGATGCTTTCTTGATCTTGATACCGGCCTGCTTTTCAGCTTGTGATACTGCGTCACGGACAGATGCAATCGCGAGGTTGGAATTGACGATGTAGCCTTTTCGCACACCACCAGAAAGAGCGATACCAGCACCGATAAGTGTTGGCTCTGAGTCGTTTTTTTTATACTCGACGATGACGACGCGAGTGTGAGATGTTCCTATGTCGATGCCTGTGAGTATGGTTCGTGCCATGTGGTAGATCGTCGCCAAAAAACTTTTTGAAGATGGCGTTTTCCTCTCTCTCCATTGTACTACCATGTTCGATTCCTTTCAAATGCAAAAGACCATGAATATAGAGGTATGAGAGAAAATCTTGGTATGACATCTCAAAACTTTTTGCTTGGGAGCGGATTGTACCGAGACACAGAACAAGTTCACCAGAACTTTTATTAAGTGAGAAAGAAAGAATATTGGGTGTGTATGATTTCTTTCTATAGAGATGATTTAGCTTTTGAGCATTTTGGGGAGTGGCAAAAAGAATCGAAAGCTCATATTTTTTTCCAAGGACTTTATTTTTAATAGAAAAATATGGCAAGCTGGGGAGCTTACCATATGTCTCTCTTTTTATTGAAACGTTACCAAACTCTCTGTACATACTATTCCTTGATTTTGCCGAGCTTCTTTAGACGATCAGTTTCTTTGAGTTTTGCGATTCGTCGGAGAGCACCCTTCTTGCGAACTAGTGAGGATTTTGGGCGGGTGTTGTAACGCTGTCCTTTTACTTTCTGAATAATTCTAGTCTCCTGAACTTTCTTTGTGAATCGACGAAGCACGCTTGCGCTTGTCTCTCCTGAATTCTTTTGAACATTGATTTGGATTGTTGCCATAAACGTTAGATTAACACAACAAATTTCATTTTGCAAATGGAAACGACTTAGTTGTATAGGTTCTTCGGGTCTATTTCTATATCCCAGACACCCTTTAGTCGCAGTAGTATAGGGAGCAAGACATTGTCGCGATGTGCCACGTCTTTATTTGTACTCCAAAGAGTCGGTGCTAACTGAAGAAGAAGATATGGAGTTTCTCTGAATATGCCGTGATGAGGTCCGCGATAGGAGTGTGGGTGATAACCAATGAGAAGAGATTCTGCGTAACGGCGAAGGTCTTCTTCCTTTTCCCTTGGTCCTACATACGAGAGTCGTATAAGACGGGCAAAAGGAGGGTAGTTGGCATCCTTCCTGCTTTGAATTTCCTTTCTATACCAATCGAGCATTGAACCACCCTGCATGCTCACGAGCAGGTGACTGTCTGGATGTCGGGTTTGAACAATGAGTGACCTGTCCGCAACGAGGGATAGTGTTCCAAGTAGTTGCGCCAGTCGCTCTTCGCGGTCAAAATGTGGAAGTGAAAGTAGTGTGTCGAATGAAATAACCGCACAAGATGAAACCGGGGACGTGAGATAACCAAATGCCATTTCTGTAGCAACAAGTATAGCTCCACCGGATTCCTCAAATGATTTCGCAATTAGAGTGGCGCTCTTTGGTGATTTATTCTGCGTGCTATCAATTCGAAATATTTGTACTTCGGGGAAAAGTATTCTTGCACTTTCTGCAAGTGCTTCGACACCAACACCAAGCGGGAGGAGTCGCCAACTTTCGCAAGACTGACAATGAGTTGGTGCGATTTTCTCCAGTTTACAATTTTTGCATATAAGAATTCGCTTTTTGTCCTTTTCAAAGAGAGTGAATGGCACGTTGCATTTATCACACAAGACAACAAGTCCGCAATCCGCGCAAGTAATCTTCGTTGCGATGCCGTGGCGAAGAGCGAACAAGAATACATTTTGTTTTGATGAAAGCGAACGCGTTATGTGATCAATCAATTGTGGTGAGAAATACGGAGAAAGAGGTGTTTTGTTTGCATTATCAATCATAGAAATAATCTGCAAATCGCGAACTGGCGGTAAGCGAAATGATGTCGGCATGACTTCGTCGAATTCTCCTTGCTCACGTCGTGCAATCGTCTCAACACGAAGCAAAGTATCTGCAAATATAATTTTCATATCGAGCTTTGTTGCCAGCACTTCCGCGTAGAGTCTCTGGTCGACATGAGGACGCGTTCGTGAAGTATATGCACTCGAGGATTCTCTTTCAATAATAAGAATACTCACATCTGTGCGTGGAAGTGACAGAAAAAGTGGAGTTGAAATAATCAGTTTGACGTGAGATTCGTCAAGAACCTTTCTCCAAGTTGTCTGAGTTTTCTTCGACGTGAGATTGCTTGTGAGTAAAACGACGTTCTCCTCGATTCCCTTTGAGAGATGCTCATAAAAAAGGGTTGCGTCGTTGATGGTTGGCACAATGAGGGCAATCGATTCCTTTCGCGCAAAGGCCTCTCGTATGAATGTTTTGTAATAAGATATTCGGTCATCAAATGATGCTTGGAAAATAAGCTTTTCGTTTCGAACACTAGTAAACTTACGTTGTTCATGTTTCTTGGCCTCAGGCATTTTCTCGTCAAGTATTGCTTCTGGCACGAAAAGGTCGAGGATCGCCCCTGTCTCGGTCAGGTAATAGTCAGCAAGAATCTGCGCAACTTGCACGGACTCCTTGCGAAAAGGCGCGTTTCCTACAATGCTCTCTATTCTCTTGAATCCAAATGGAGAATTTTTGATTTCGCTTTTGACATCGACTGCGTCCTTCATCGAAACGACAAGAGCCGGGTAGATCTTGCTTCGCACAGGCACACGAACAAGCGTCCCTGGCAGTGCTTCCTTGAGTGAGAAGTAAGTAAGGGTTTCCTTCTGTATGCCTTTGGCAATGACGATAACATCGAGGACGTACATATATGAAGAGTATAGCATTCCGACCACCTCAGATGTTTTAGTTTACAAGAGTCGAAGTATGTGGTAATTTCATTGAGATAAATTTATTTTCAAACAAAATTTTTTTTATGAGATTTAATCAAAGAGTTATGGAAAAGCAAAAGTCTGACGGCAAACATGTTTGCGTTGGACTTGACAGTGACAAAAGCAAACTTCCTTCGGGAATCTGGAGAAGTGAGTTTCCGCAGTTCGCGTTCAACCACGATATCATTAATGCAACCAAGAATATTGCCGGATTCTACAAACCCAATTTCGCATTCTATCTTGGTGCAGGTATCAATGGAATGCGTGCACTTGAGGAAACAGTTTTGTATATCAGAAAACAAACTGATGCGATTATCATTTTGGATGCAATATGGGGTGATATCGATAATACCAATCTTGGCTACGTTGATTATGCTTTTCATCAGCTTGGGGTTGACGCGATCACGATTGCTCCGTTCATGGGTGGTACGGCCAATATGACTTTTCTTTCCGATTCAGAAAAAGGTGCATTCGCCCTTTGTGCAACATCGAACAAGGGTGCAGAGGAATTTCAAAGTGATGAAAGAGGGCAAGAATCCGGAATGTATCTTTACGAGAAGATTGCGCTAAATGTAGAAAATGGATGGAACATATATGGCAATTGCAATCTGGTGACAGGTGCAACACAGCCAGAGGACACTATTGTTCGCATCAGAGAAATTGTTGGAGATGACATTAATCTCCTTGTGCCCGGCATCGGAGCGCAGGGCGGTGATTTGGAAAAATCAGTGAGAGCTGCTGCCAATAGCGAGGGCGTCGGATTCATCATAAATTCATCACGTGGAATCATTTTTGCAAGCTCTGGAGGTGATTTTGCGGAGGCTGCAGGACGAGAGGCTCTGAAACTTGATGAAGAGATCAGGAGATGCAAAAGACGATTACTAACAGCATATTAAAAAAAATAACGTGGTGCAAATATTTGCACCACGTTTTTATTTATTTTACTGGAAAACCATGCTTATCTCCCCAATTGGGTTGATCCTCCCGCCATTCCTTCAGCACTTTTAGTTGATTCTCATCAACAAATTTTAATTCAACAGCTGTCTGAAGTAACTGTTGGTACGTGAGTGCTGAATATACTTCATACCCAGCTTTTGCTATCAATTCCTTTGAGCTTTCTAGCTCGTAATTGAATATAGTTAGTACGCATAGTACCTCTGCGCCTGCCTTTTTACATGCGTCTGCCTCCTTTGCAAATGAAGCTCCTGTAGATATCAAGTCTTCTACAACAATCACACATTTGTTTGAAAGCTCTGCTTTTTGAAAAATATTTTCAGGCGAGTAATGGGTCACTGTTTTGCAATGTAGATCTTGATTGCTTAGTGCTGATAAACAGTTCGACTTAGCCTGATCATCGCCAACGTTGATTAAATCGAAATCTTCGTTCACTACATCCGCTCCCTCGATCGACTTCTTTAATCCATGTTTTTTTACTGCTGGGCGAACGTACGAAAATCGAAGTTTGTACATGTTTGCAAACAGCACGCCAAGTGGTATGCCAAATGGTGCAGACGATACAATGCTTCTATTGTACGAATTTCCAATCGGTAAATTCATCACAGAGGAGAACTCGTATGGAGTATCATCTACAAATATAAGCATTTTCTTGTGAAGGATGTCGGCGAGAGTTGACGCTGGTCCGATGCCGGAGAGCGATGTTCCGCAGATGTAGTCTACGTGCTGTAGCCCAATTTCGTTTTCAGCAAGAACATCAATGAGTGACTTTGTCACTAGCATGCGATGTTCGTACTCAGCTAGAAGCATTCTGTTATCATTGTATATAGGATTACGAGTCCCACTTGCCCAAATGAATGGATCATTTGGCCGTAGTTGTATGCTCCCGATTTCAAGGGAAGCCTTTGCGAGAAGTTCCGCATATTCTTTTATTTTTTTCATTGAATTTCTTTTAGTTCATTTACACATTACATCTAAATTTCATTGTTGTCAAAGCTAAAATATTTCTTTTTCACATGTCCTCGTTCTATGGTAGTATGCTCAATATATGGGATTTTTCTCGAAGAAATTGGGAATAGATTTGGGAACGGCAAACACTCTCGTGTATGTGCCGGGAAAGGGTATTGTGCTCAACGAGCCATCAGTCGTCGCTGTATCTGAAGAAGATAACAAAGTGCTCGCTATCGGTGTCGAGGCAAAAGAAATGGTAGGGAAGACACCAGAGAACATCATTGCGTATCGTCCTATGAAAGACGGCGTGATCGCAGATTATAGAGTGACAGAAGCGATGCTTCGCTACTTCATCAGGAAAGCGCTCGGTAAGTACGGTTTCTTCAGACCTGATGTCATGGTATCGGTGCCTGCAGGTATCACTTCGACAGAGCGACGTGCGGTCGTGGAAGCGACTATTCGCGCGGGAGCAAAGAATGCATACGTCGTGAAGGAGCCTATCCTTGCGGCTATCGGAGCAGGAATTCCGATACATGAGTCGCGTGGACATATGGTGGTGGATATTGGCGGAGGAACCACAGACGTTGCGGTGATTTCTCTTGGCGGTATTGTCGCTTCGACTTCTGTAAAGTGCGCTGGTAACAAAATCGATCAGGCGATCGCGGATTACATCAAGAAAACATACAACCTTTCGATAGGTGACCGTACCGCAGAATTGGTGAAGATTAAAATAGGTGCTGCTATTGCCGTAGAAGAAGAACTCACAGTCGTTATCAAAGGGCGAGATTTTATCCAAGGTCTTCCACGTTCAGCAAATATTTCGACGAACGAAGTTGTCAAAGCTATTGATGGTGAATTGAAGCAAATCATTCGTGCGATCAAAGATGTTCTAACAGAAACACCCCCCGAACTCGCATCTGACATTATTGACCAAGGTATCATTATGACAGGAGGAACATCATCCCTTCGCAATCTAACCGATTTGGTTTTCCGAAAAACTGGCGTGCGTGCTCGACTTGCTGAGGATCCTCTTTATTGTGTCGTCAAAGGCACAGGTATCGCACTTGAACACTTGGACACATACAAGAAGTCAATTTTAAGCAAACGATAAAGTCGCATATATTTGATGGAAAAATTTTTGCAGACACCATTTACTCATCACGCATATCTTTTGATTGGAGAAAGAGAGAAACTCTTGTCGCAGGCGAGAGAATTGATCCAGAACAATGGTGAAAATAATTTTGCTGTCGAAGAATACAATTTTGATATGCTCACTATAGACGAAGCACGAGAACTTCGTGCTTCACTTTCGCTCATGCCAAACGATACCAGAGAAAGACTCATTTTTGCTTCCTTTGGCGGTGTCAACTATGAAGCAGTGCAAACAATATTGAAAATGGTAGAAGAACCAGGAGACAAAACTCGTTTTTTCTTTTTTGCATCTCCTTATGTCCAATTTCCAGACACATTTCTCTCACGATTTACTATATACAAAGATATTCACAGAGTAGAGACGTATGTCGCAGAAGCAAAAAGCTTTTTGAAAGCAAGTTCGAGTGAGCGGATAGTTATTATTGAAAAAATGAATGCAAAAAAAAAGAAAAACAAAGAGGAAAGTGTTTTCAGAGCAGAAGCACTATTGCTTGTCGATGCACTCGAGCAATATATGTATGAAAAAATGAAAAATGGAAGTGTGAGTGCTGATAGTATGAGAAAGCTTCTTGAAACAAAATCATATCTAAGAGACCGAGGCGCAATGACCAAGATGCTCCTCGAATCTCTCGCGCTGACCATTCCTTCCACTGATTGATGACCCTTTCTTCACCGCACGTGAAATATACAGGCCTTGTCTGTGTATTGGAGCAAGTTTTGATACTGCAATAGTCTTCCAAACTATAGCCTAAGAATATATATTATGAGAAATTATCGCATCGCGGTATAATTGGCAAATGTCATATCAGTTCAATCAAGCAAACGAAGAATTCCAAAAGGTAGCAGACTGGCTCAAAAATGAGTACATGACACTACATAGCGGAAAGGCTAGCCCTATTTTTCTGGATTCTATCCAAGTAGAAAACTATGGAGCGATGATGCCGATTAAGAATATAGCCTCAATATCAATAGAAGATCCCAAAACACTACGCGTGTCTCCTTGGGATAAGTCTCAGGTAAAGGAAATCGAGAAAGCTATAGGTGCTGCAAATCTCGGGCTTTCAACGGCAACAGATGAGATTGGTTTGCGTGTGATTTTTCCAATGTTAACAACAGAGAATAGGGAAAGAATGGTAAAAGTTTTGAAAGAAAGAATGGAGGAAGCTCGTATTCGCGTGCGCGCTGTTCGAGAGAAGACACAGAAGGAAATAGAAGAAAAAGAAAAGAACGGTGAGATGTCAGAGGATGATAAGTTCCGTTCGAAAGAAGAGTTACAAAAACGAGTTGATGATACGAACGCAAAACTCGAATCTCTTTTTGAAATAAAGCAAAATGAAATCATGAACAATTAAATAATATGAACATAATCATTTTCATTATAATCCTATTTGTCCTTATCCTTGTTCACGAACTAGGACATTTTATTGTGGCAAAGCGGGCTGGTATACGCGTTGATGAATTTGGTATCGGCTTTCCACCGCGTGCAAAGAAATTGTTTCATAAAAATGGTACTGACTATACTCTAAATTGGATTCCATTTGGGGGATTTGTCAAAATCCACGGTGAAAACTACGAAGACCAGCTCGAAGGCAAAACCGAGACAAAACCTGACAGCTTTGTTTCCAAGCCTAAATATATTCAAGCATTGGTGTTGGTTGCAGGGGTGGCGATGAACTTTTTGTTAGCGTGGTTTCTGATTTCTATAGGTTTTATGGTTGGACTTCCGACATCTGCTGGAGAGGGAATAGATAAAGGCAAATTTATACAAGAACCTACGCTGACTGTTTTGGGTGTGACAGCTGATTCTCCTGCTGCACTAGCAGGGCTTGTCGCTGGAGACACAGTGCTCAAAATAGAGGACAAAAATCAAACTGTCATTGATGCTCCAACACCTGAATTGTTGCAGGGATTTATCAAGAGTCACTCAAACGAAGAAATAGTTTTTACAGTGAACGGTGAAGGGGGTAACCGTGAGGTAGTCGTCACCCCAAAAGACAATATAGTCGACGGTCATGCTGGTATAGGGATTAGTATGGATATGGTGGGAGTGCTCAGACTGCCTTTCTTTGCTTCTATCGGAACTGGTTTCAGCGCGACGGTCAATATGACAAAAGCAGTGGCGCAAGGACTTGGAGGAATATTTACAGGCTCAACTGATCTAGGCAGTGTGACCGGCCCTGTTGGTATCGTTAGCATAGTCGGAGACGCCGCAAGTTTCGGATTTACCCATCTCCTGTCTTTGACAGCCATTATTTCACTCAATCTTGCTGTCATCAACCTCGTCCCTTTTCCAGCACTAGATGGAGGACGACTCCTTTTTGTTGGTATTGAGGCTATCACAAAAAAGCAAATTCCTCCCAGAATATTTTCTCTGACAAATGCGATTGGATTTTATGTTTTGATTGCGCTTATGCTTCTTGTTACTGTGCGTGACATAGTACACCTCTTTTAGTTTAGGATATTAAAAACTTCACCGTAGGAAAACGGTGAAGCAAATTTTTTCAAATTATTTTCTTGCATAGTAGCTAATGAGATACCCGAGGCAAACTGGTATAGCGCAGAGAAAAAGATATATCCAATAGCCAAGCATAAGTTTCTCATAAGACTCAACCGCAAAACCGGATATGAGTATGGCAAGAACATGCAGAATCAGTATCAATAAGTACATATGCCACAAGGGAGTGTTGATTGACCTAATCCAGATAACAATAATGATTCCAAATAGAATTTCCTGCCAGAGCAGAAGCTTCAAAGAATGTGTCGAGATTTGCAATACAATAAACCCGATAAGTGCGACAAAGGTGATTACCCTCTGTTGCTTTGTTTGTTTCTTCATAGTTAAGGTTTGAATTAAGCATACGGTAAATTTGGCATATTTGCTAGTTCAATATAAATTTTGACAATTTACGATTTTCTGTTATCATACATTTGTTACTTTCTGCGGAAGCGCAGATTTTTATTTTGTCTCATATCAAAAATATGGAAATCAGAAACATCGCAATAATCGCACACGTCGACCACGGCAAGACAACTCTTACCGATGCACTTATGAAATTCTGCAACATGTTGCCAGAAGGTGCTTCGATGGACTCAAACGATCTCGAAAAGGAACGAGGAATCACTATTTACTCCAAAAACACATCTGTCATTTTTAAGGGGACTAAGATAAACATAGTCGACACCCCTGGTCACGCAGACTTCGGCTCTGAGGTTGAACGCGTCCTTCGTGCTATCGACGCAGTCTTACTTTTGGTTGACGCCGTTGAAGGTCCGATGCCTCAGACTCGATTTGTACTCAAAAAGTCACTTGAACTAGGACTAAAACCAATTGTCATCATCAACAAGATAGACAAACCACAGTCTGACCCAAAACGAGTTCACGATGAAGTCTTTGAACTTTTCATGGAACTTGGTGCAACGGACGAACAACTTAATTTTGAGACTCTTTATGCTATCGGACGTCAGGGAATAGCAAAGCGAACATTGGACGAAGAATCCACGACGTTAGAACCTCTTTTGGACTTCATATTAGAAAAAGTCGCACTCGCATCTGGTGACACAAACGCGCCATTTGTTTCGCAAGTATTTAACCTAGCGTACGACAATTTTCTCGGACGTTTAGCACTCGTCCGTGTCTATGCTGGCAAAATAGCGACCGGTAGTATTGTTGTTGTCAAAAAGCCAGACGGCACATCACGAAATGGCCGAATCACAAAACTCATGAATTTCAACGGGCTTGCACGCGAAGAAGTCAAAGAATTGGTCACTGGTGATATTGCGCTCGTTGCGGGCATACCAGACATTTATATAGGGGAAACAATCGGTGTTGATCAAAGCGTAGAGCCAAAGGGCGCTATCGCTATTGACGAGCCAACCATCTCGCTTCAGTTTCTCGTTAATGATTCTCCTTTTGCCGGTCGTGAAGGAAAATTTGTAACTGGACGTCAAATTCGTGAAAGACTTGAGAAAGAACTTGAAATCAACGTTGGTTTACGGGTAGATTTCACTGACGAAACATATATTGTCTCAGGACGTGGTGAACTACACATTGCAATACTTTTGGAAAACATGCGCCGAGAGGGATACGAGTTACAAGTATCTCAACCCAAAGTTATAATCAAGAATGTAGACGGGGTAAAATCTGAACCATTTGAAGAAGTTATTGTTGATGTACCAAGTGAATACTCAGGTGCTGTGATCGAAAAGCTAACTCGTCGTCGCGCATCAATGCTTGAAATGAAGGAGAAAGATGGTGTGACACGTATTGTTTTCGAAATGCCAACACGTGGACTTTTGGGTTATCGTGGACAGTTTGTTATTGATACAAAAGGCGAGGGAATTCTCTCTGCTCGTGTGACAGGATTTATGGCACATGCAGGTGAGATAAAGAAAAAAGATGTTGGGTCTATGGTGACAATGATTGCCGGCAAAACGGCAGGATACGCACTTTGGAATTTGCAAGAAAGAGGAGTGCTCTACATCGGGCCAGCTACAGAAGTATACGAAGGAATGGTACTTGGAAATACATCAAAAGGTGAGGAAATGTCCGTCAATCCAGTCAAAGGTAAACAGCTTACCAACGTTCGTGCATCTGGTACAGATGAAGCGATCAATCTCGTTCCTCCATGGACACTCTCAATCGAACGTGGACTTGAGGTGATGAATGAAGATGAATATTTGGAAATTACGCCTCACAATGTACGTTTACGCAAGAAATATCTCACGGAAATAGATAGGAACAAAGCAATAAGAACTAAATAGACTTGTCAAAATACTAATAGTTATCCACATTTGACTATTGTTTGATGTCGTGATATTATGGAAATATTCAAAGAATTTAAATTTAATCAATCCGAAACAAACTCACTATATGTCAAATAAGCAAATTTCATTCAAACCAAAGCAAGTAACGAAGAGACTATTAAATGATTTACAGGAGAGGGCTCACGAGGTTATAACGGGCCGTTTTGGTCTTCAAGAAGACGACAGAAAAACACTTGAAACTATTGGTGAAAAATATGGTATTACACGAGAGCGTGTTCGTCAGATAGAAAATGCCGCACTTATTGCAATTCGCAAATCAGATTCTTATAGAAAGGAGAAAGAAATATTTGATGAACTCGAAGCAATGATTCACAATATGGGAGCCATAGTTTCAGAAGAGGATTTCCTTACGTCTATCGCAAAGGACAAAGTTGCCCAGAATCACGTACACTTCTATCTAGTTCTTGGAGACGCCTTTAGCAAACACAAGGAGGATGAACATTTCAAAGCGCGATGGAGTGTCAAACATGAAGTTGCAGAATCTGTTCATATTGCTCTCAAAAATCTTTACGGTTCACTTTCTGACGATGAGCTCGTAACCGAACCTGACATGGTCAATAGATTCATCTCACACTTGAAAGATCTTTCAAGTGAATACAAAAACGAGGAGTTGGCGAAGAGATGGCTATATCTATCAAAGGGTATTTCTCGAAACCCTCTTGGAGAGTGGGGTAAATCAACATCATCAAGTGTGAAAACTCGTGGTGTAAAAGATTTTGCCTACCTTGTCATGCGAAAACATGGCTCACCAATGCATTTTAGAGAAGTTGCAAAAGCTATAGAGGCAACATTTGGGAAGAAGACTCATGTTGCAACCTGCCACAACGAACTTATCAAGGATTCACGTTTTGTTCTCGTCGGTCGCGGTATGTACGCACTTCGTGAATGGGGATATAAGTCCGGAGTTGTTAGGGAAGTTATCAAAGATATTTTGAAGAAAGATGGTCCTCTAGCAAAAGATGATATTATCGACAAAGTTCTCAAAGAGAGATATCTCAAGCGAAACACTATTTTAGTAAATCTCCAGAATGCAAAGTACTTCAAAAAGAATAAGAACGGATTGTACTCACTCGCAGGATAAAACAAACACAAAAGAACCCGGACATATGTCTGGGTTCTTTTGTTACTTTTCCTACTTTTCGGTATACTAGTAGTATGAATCAATCGACATCTCAAAAGGGATTTATTGCGCCACTTCTTTTGATTATCGGGCTAATATTGTGTTTGGTCTTGATAGGATTCTTTAGTCAGAATATCAAGCATGCATATGAACCCGTCAATCCAACAGTCCCTATTCCAGATGATGTAATAGTTTCAGCAGACACAGACAGTCCCACAGCAAACGACATTGTGTGTGGAATCATTGTAGAAACTCCGGCAGATAACCAATCCATATCGAGCCCTCTCGTTATACAAGGATACGTGAACGGTTGCGGTTGGCAGGCTTCATCCAACGGCATTGCCTATGTCGGACTTTATTCCGCATCAGGCACACCGCTAACGACTGAAATTCCAGTTTCTGTTTTGGGAGGAGGCACAACGACAACGACTAGTTTTGTTACGACACTAGTGTACCCAGACACGACATCATCTTTGTCAGGATATCTGTTGTTTAGAAATGCTGATGATTCCTCACGTACTTATAAGCGAGATGTAAAATACTAAAATTATGGAAGGCGAATTTTTAGCATCATGGTTTGGGCGCATCATCGGATTCATCATTTTTGATCTCTGGGTTATTTGGGCGCCACTTATTTTATTTATACTTGCTGAATTTTTTTGGCACCACTATGTTGCGGAGAGATTTATCGCAGGAATACAATGGGATTTGATTGAAATCAAAGTTCCTCGTGACATGCTAAAGAGTCCACTTGCAATGGAGCTTTTTATCACAAACGCTCTTTACCAAAAAACAGACAAGGGAATATGGGAAATATATATCCAAGGAGCAACGTGGTTTTGGTTTTCACTCGAGCTTGCTTCGATTGACGGACAAGTACACTACTTTATTCGTGTACCGTCTCGTCTACGCAATTTAGTTGAATCTCAGCTCTACGCACACTTTCCTCAGGTAGAGCTGACCAAAGTAGAGGATTACTCTCACAGGATTCCTCCTCTAGTCAAAGATGGACCGTACAACGCGTGGGGATGTGAATGGGTACTTGCAAAGGAAGACCCGTATCCTATCAAAACATATGTTGACTTCGGACTTGACAAGGACCCAAAGGATGAGTATCGCAATGACCCTATCACAGGAGTTCTGGAATACATGGGCTCAATCAAAAAAGGTGAACAGCTTTGGTTGCAGATTATTATCCGTGCATCATTCAAAACATGGCATACACACGGGACTTTGTTTAAGCACCACGGATACTATGATGAAGTAATGCGTTTGATGAAAGAATTATTGTTACCGTACACTAAAGTTTTAAGGGATGATGATGGAAATATTTTGTCAAAAGAAGCAAGAACTCCGGATTATTTGAAGACAGAGATCGAAGCAATCAAAAGATCCGCAGATAAGATTCCTTTTGATGTCGGCATTCGCACGATGTACGTGGCAACGAAGGAAGCGTGGGATAACAATACACGTCGCGGTTTTCGTACCATGTGGAGACAATACAGTAGTCCCAACCTAAACGGTTTCAAACGCGTCAGATCAACTCAATACGACTATCCGTGGCAAAACCCCTACGATATACCACTATACAAACTCAAAAACCGCATGCTCATGTACTACAAACTCCGCACGCTCTTTTTTCCGCCGTTTTGGCTCTCGTACGAGTATCCGATCTGGTCATATATTTTCCCGTCCCAAAAACCGGAGTATTTCGTATTGAATACTGAAGAGCTTGCAACGATCTGGCACTTCCCATCACGTAGCACTGAAACACCAACTATCGAGCGTATCGAAACTCGTACATCTAAGCCTCCGGCAAACCTACCTTTCTAGTCTATGGCAAAGCTTTTTGGCAAAGGTGGAAAACGCTACACCATAACATCGCTTCTTGTTTTGCTTTTTCTTGTTACGTTTCTTATGGCGTCACTTCCTCCACGTAGTTTCCCAAAAGAGCATACTCTTACGGTTGAGAAGGGCGACGGACTGCGACTAGTCAGTGCACGTCTTGAGAAAGAAAATCTTATACGATCTAGATTTATATTCGAGTTTCTTGTTGTCATAGTTGGAGGAGAAGAGTCCATAGCGTACGGAGAGTATTATTTTGAAAAACCTATCGGAGCCCTGGCGATAGCAAAGCAACTTGTCGGACATGATTTCAATATTTCCTATAAGAAAGTAACAATTCCAGAAGGACTCACTAACAAAGAAATCGAGATTATTATGGACAAGGCATACAAAAATTTTGACCCGTTGAAATTTGCTGAACTGACAAAAGAGAAAGAAGGGTACCTTTTCCCTGATACATATTTCTTTTTTCCTGCAGTTTCGACAGAAGAGATTGTCTCAACGCTTCTCAAAAATTTTGAAACGAAAACCAGAAGTCTCGCAGACGACATAGCTAAGAGTGCCATTTCCAAAAGCGATATTGTCATCGTAGCGTCGCTTATTGAAGCCGAAACGAACGGCAACGATGACAGAGAGATGATTGCAGGTATTATCGCACACAGACTTCGTATCGGAATGCCTCTTCAGATAGATGCCACTGTTGCATACGCTCTTTTAAAGTTGGGTGAGCCTCTTTCTCTTAGCGATCTCAAGACTGATTCTCCTTACAACACCTATATCCACAAGGGACTTCCGCCTGGCCCAATAGGGAATCCAGGATTAGTCTCACTTTCTGCAGTTCTTCATCCCACACAGACATCGTACCTTTACTATCTCCACGATGAGAATGGTACAATACACTACGCAAATACGTTTGAAGAACATAAAAGAAATAAATCTCTTTACTTGAAATGAAAAAACACAACTTAGCATTTGTTGATACAGAAACAACAGGACTTGATTTTGATAGACACGAGCTCGTGTCTATTGGTTGTGTTATTGCATCACAGGATTGGTCTTCAGGAAAGCTCGTTCTGACACAACTTGATGAATTTGAAATCAAAATCAAGCCAACTCATATAGAAACAGCAGACCCGCAAGCGCTACGTGTCAACGGCTACAACGAAGCTGATTGGGTATTTGCATATAGTCTCTCTGAGGCAATGGGGGAATTTGCGAAAAAGACAAAGGACTGCATTTTTGTCTCGCACAACCTCTCCTTTGATGCATCGTTCATGGATAAGGCATTTCGTCAGTCGGGAGTTCCAAATTCAATGCATTATCCGCGAATTGATACCATCTCGCTTGCGTTTGCGAAGCTTCACAACACTGAGGACTTGCGTTACTCCTTGTACTCTCTCTGTGGACATTTTGGTATCAAAAATTCAAATGCACATACGGCACTTTCAGACGCGCGGGCACTTTTTGAGATATATCAGAAGTTGATGATACTTTAAGCTTGCGTGAATTGACTGGATTGTGTAGAACATGATTGTGAAGAATAAGAAACAAAAGGTTTTTATTGGTCTCTCTGGTGGCGTGGATTCCTCAGTGAGCGCTTATCTGCTGAAAACAGCTACACCAAATAACTTTGAAAAATTATTTGATCGTCCGACACCAGAGGGGTTTAAGGGCTACGACGTCACGGGAGTGTTTATTCGTACATGGCAACCTGAATTCGCTGAGTGTACATGGCGAGATGAGAGACGCGATGCCATGCGCATAGCGTCATTTCTCGACATACCATTTCTTGAATGCGACGCAGAAGAGGCTTACAAAAAGGGTGTTGCTGACTATATGATAGAGGAATACAAGAAAGGAAATACTCCGAACCCCGATGTCATGTGCAACAGAGAAGTGAAGTTTGGTGTTTTTTGGCAATTTGCAGAAGAGAGAGGGGCGGATTTTATAGCGACAGGACACTATGCTCGCGTCGCAAAGGCGACGCGAGCAGTCGAAAGCCATGAACTCAAAACTAAAAATTATCATTTATTAGCTGGCATCGATCCAGCTAAGGATCAAAGTTACTTCTTGTGGACTCTCAAACATGATGATCTTGCTCATGTTTTGTTTCCTGTTGGACATTTGAATAAAAACGAAGTCAGAGACATTGGGCGGAAGGTTGGTATTCCAACTGCAGAAAAGAAGGATAGCCAAGGTGTTTGTTTTATCGGTCCGATAGATATGAAAGAATTTCTTTCGCATTACATGGATCAAAAGGAGGGAGATGTTTTGGATATTGGCGGCGAAGTCATCGGCAAGCACATCGGCGCGCTGTTCTACACACTTGGCGAGAGACACGGATTCACACTTCAAAAGAGAAAAACTGATGCTGGAAGGATGTTTGTTGTCGCTAAAGATGTTGAGCAAAACACAATCACAGTTTCTGACACTCATCCAGACAAAGGTGAAAACAGTGGGCAAATTTTTCTAGAAGATGTGAACATAATTTCGTTATTGCCTGAAACTATAGATGTGAATATTCGCTATCATGGGGAAAGATACAAGGCAAAACTTGTGAGTGTAAAAGCGAAGTATGTTCTGACATTTCTTGATTCAAAACCAGCGGTCGCTGTCGGCCAATCAATAGTTTTCTACGACAATGATACATGTTGTGGAGGAGGTGTCGTCGCGGAAGCTTGAAGTTAATGCGACAACCTAGTACAATTCTTGTATGGAAATATTTCAAGACCTCAGCACAATAGACATGTTCATACGACTTGTAGTGGCGATGCTTTGTGGAGTTCTCATAGGAACAGAGAGAATCATGGCCAACAAAATGGCAGGTGTTCGTACTTACGCACTTGTTTCGATGGGCTCTGCTCTTTTCGTTGTTATATCGCTCATGGTGACCTCTGCTTACATGGGTACATTCGATTTTGATCCATTACGAGTTGCGTCTCAGATCGTTACCGGTATCGGATTCCTTGGTGCAGGACTTATAATCTATCATAATGAACATTTACAAGGCGTGACAACAGCCGTGGGTATCTGGGTGTCAGCAGGTATCGGCATGGCCGCAGGTTTCGGGCTTTACAGTATTGCTATTTTAGCAACGCTTCTCACCCTTTTCATCTACGTCATCATGTTCTATTTTGAGCAACGAGTCAGAAAGTACAATAATAAAGCCGACCAGCAATAAAAAAAGCCTTCAGTAGAAGGCTTTTTTTATTCTCAAAAATAAGCTATATTTCTTGTATGAAATCCGATGAAGTCAGAGAAGCTTTTCTTAAATTCTTCGAATCAAAAGGGCACAAGATTTTGCCTTCTTCCTCGCTTGTGCCCGAGAACGATCCGTCGGTGCTTTTCACAACTGCTGGTATGCAGCAGTTCAAGCAGTACTACGGGGCTCCAGAGAATGCTATCAAAGACTTCGGCAGCGTAAACATTACAACAAGTCAAAAATGTGTTCGCACAGGCGACATCGACGAGGTTGGCGACGCAACTCATCTGACATTTTTCGAAATGCTCGGTAACTTTTCTTTTGGTGGATATGGACGACGCGAAGCTATTGAATATGCACACGAATTCATAACGGAAGTATTAAAGCTCACTATTTCGTATGTAACTTTCTACAAAGGGGAAGGAGTTGTTCCAAAAGATGAAGATTCTCGTGCGGTCTGGGAATCACTGGGAGTAGCAGATATCCGTGAAGATGGAGCGGATGTTTTTTGGGGGCCTACAGGACTCGGCGGACCATGTGGACCAACGACAGAAATATATTGTAAAAACGCAAACGGCGACGACGTAGAAGTCTGGAATATCGTTTTCAATGAATACACTTGTGATGGATCTCGCGAAGCACTCGATAAAGGCGAGGCAAAACTTACAAAAGCAGAAACTTTGGGAATCGATACAGGAATGGGATTTGAACGGCTTCTTGCGACAGTGCAGAATGTGGAGAGTGTTTATGATACGGATATATTTGCCGACGCAATCCAGTATCTCAGAGAACAGAGTTCAATGAGTAAAAGCGCTGAACTTGGTTTTATTCCGAATAAAAAATTTCTAAGGATAATTGCAGATCATATCAGAACAGCAATTTTTATGATTTCAGACGGTGTTGTCCCTGACAATAAAGATAAAGGGTATATTTTGAGACGCCTAATAAGGAGGGCGATGGTTCGCGCAAAACAAAGTCATATAGACATAGGACAGCTTTTGGTTTTAAGAGTAGGTATTTACAAAAAAATATATTCAGATATTTATCCTCAAATAGGTGAAAACATAGTTCACGAGATTTTACAAGAAGAATTACTTAAATTTCAGAAAACTTTGGAATCTGGGATAAAAGAATTTGAAAAAGGTGCTGATGCTTTTACACTAGCTACAACATATGGATTTCCAATAGAACTTACGGAAGAACTCGCGCAAGAAAAAGGAATAAAAATAGACAGAGTAGATTTTGATAAAAAAATGGCAGAACATCAATCTCTTTCTCGCACCTCATCTGCTGGCATGTTCAAAGGCGGACTTGCAAATCACAATGAACAAACCATCAAACTGCATACTGCACACCACTTATTACTCTCTGCACTAAAGCACGTACTAGGCAAAGATGTAAAACAACGGGGAAGCAATATTACCGAAGAAAGGCTTCGCATGGACTTTGCTTTTGACAGGAAGATGACAGATGAAGAGAAGAAGCGAGTGGAGGATATTGTAAATGGAAATATTGCAAAAGGACTCGCTGTAGTGAAATGTGAAATGCCACGAGAAGAAGCCGAAAAGATAGGGGCTGAGATGGAGTTCGGTGCAAAATATCCAGATATGGTTTCAGTATATATGATAGAGGATGAGAACAAAAATGCGATTTCAAAAGAATTCTGTGGTGGTCCACATATAGCAAATACTAGTGAACTCGGGACTTTCAAAATTCAGAAAGAGGAAGCATCTTCACAGGGTGTACGACGTATCAAAGCTGTTCTGCTATAAATCCATAATTTTATGCTAAAATTTGCATATGTTTGAATTCTTCAGCGTCAGGGATCGAGTTGACGGTATAGAGAGAGGATTTAATAATCCAAATGGATTTTCTTTTAGTAGAGCTAGGGATATTCTAGTGGAGATTTTGGGACTTCTCTTTGCTCCTGGTGGAATACTCATGATTCTTTGCTTTCTATGGGGATATACAAATGTTTTCGGCGGAGACTCAGGCTTTGCTAGGTTCATATTTTGGATACTGCTTATTTTGAATGGTATTCTCTTTGTTATTATTCGCATCGTGGTCAATTCAATGAGACAAATGAAAGGTAGGATAGCAATACAAAAAAAGCCGACCAACAAGGATGTTTATGTGACCTATGACGCAGAAGGCAAAAGAATTAAGGAAAACGACTAATCATGCTGTATACTATATAGACATGCAACTTTTTCATAAGAAAAACAATGCAAGGCGAGTTATTGTTCTTGACGTAGGCTCCGGCACCGTCGGTGGCTCTATTATTTCATGTCCACAGAAGGAAGGAATTCCTGCGCACCCTACTATGGAAAAAACGTTTCGGATGCCTATCGTTGTCAAAGATAATATTTCATTTGCGACATTGCTTGAGGGCACGCTTGTATCTGTCAAAAAGTGTGTCGAGCATTTAGTCACTGGTGAAAAAAACATTCCCCACAACATACATGTCATTATTTCTTCGCCTTGGCACGCATCACAAACACGTGTCGTCACGCTTTCCAAAATGACACCATTCACTTTTACACAGAAACTCCATGACGAACTCTTGGAAAAGGAATTGCGAGCATTTGAAGAAGAGTATAAAACAAAATTTGGCTCACTTGGAGAAGATGTCGTCATCGTTGAGTCAAACACCATGAGCGCACGACTAAATGGCTACTCAGTTCTTTCGCCAGATGGTAAATCAGCTTCATCTGTCGAACTCTCACTTTTTATAAGTATGTCACCAAAAGAAGTGCTTTCGAAAATCGAATCTTCTGTACAAAGTGCAAGCCATCGATCAACAGTACATTTTCACACGTCTATCTTTTCTGTTTTTACAACGATGCGTGACACATTCGCAGATACAAAAGATTTTCTCATAGTCGATGTTGATGGAGAGTTGACGGACATATCATTTATCGAGGCCGATGTTATTTTGGAGAATGCTTCATTTCCCTGCGGGAGAAATCACTTTGCGCGCATAGTAACAGAAGAGTTGGGTAAATCTAAAGACGAAGCCGAAGCAATGCTTTCGCTTTACAGAGACAATACTCTCGAATCAAATCTAGTTGCTGGTATGGAGAAAGCAGTTCTCAAAGCTGAGTCTGTCTGGATCAAATCATTCTCTCAAGCACTAGCGACACTTTCAAGTGATATATTTATTCCACCGACTATCTTTGTACTTGTTGATGAAAATCATGAAAAGTGGGTAAAGGGAGCCCTTGACGATGAAGCACTGATGCCTTACCAAATTGCAGGAGAGAAATTTAATGTTATAGTTATAAAGCTTCCTTTGTTCAAGGAATGGCTAACATATATTCCCGGCGCAACTTATGATGTGTATATGGGAATGTTGGCTCTATACATTACACGCCGAACAGAAAGTTAATTCAGTATCAAAATATGGCAAATAATAATTTCATTCAAGACATAGTCTCTCCAAATAATGAGCCCGAAAGACCAGTAAGGTTGGATAAAAAGGTAGTTCAATCTGATACAAATCGATTGAATAGGGATATACTTGTTCCTCGAGAAGAACTCACCAGCTCGGAAGAAACTGAACTTTTGAATGCAAATAGAGAGATTGATACCAATCCTTTTCTCATGCGCTACGCGAGGCACGCTGTCACACAAGAGTCTGATATGCCGGAAGTACGTACTCCAAACGTTGCAACTGTTTCAGAACTAAAATTGCCAAGCACGCCAAAGGAAACGTTTCGAAAAATAAACAGAGACGGTGGTAGCAAAAGTGGAAAAGGTGTATGGGTATTTGCGACCATCTGTCTTATTGCCCTTGTCTACGCTCTTTCTTTTGTGTTTGTGAGAGCAACGGTCACAGTCACGCCGTACAGCGAACCTCTTTCTATTGATGAAAAATTTGAGGCAAACAAAGACGCAAGTACAGGACTTCCATTCTCAGTTATGGCAGTTGATATGAGCGACAAAGCAGATGTTGTTTCAACCGGCAGTACAACGAGTGATAAGCTCGCGACAGGTAAAGTCATTCTTTACAATGCATATAGTACAAGCAAGCAAAATCTTCTCATCAACACTCGTCTCGAAGCCACGAATGGCAAAATCTATATGACCGACATTGCGGTTTCAATTCCCGGCTACACGAAGAAGGGAGAGACGGTGGTTCCAGGACAGCTCGAAGTAGGTGTCCACGCAACTGAAAGTGGTGAAACTTATAATACTGGAATGACGGACTTCAAATTTGTTGGTTTCAAAACACAGGCAGATAAATATGCGAAATTCTATGGTCGTTCCAAAACTGCAATTGAGGGAGGGAGTACTGGGCTAGTGTATACGATTACACCTGAGGAGCGTTCTGAACAAGAAAATCTTATTATTGAGTCGCTGAAAGAGAAGGCAATAACACAAGTCATGGCAGAGGTGCCCGCTGGCTACATAGTTTTTGATGATGCAGTTTTTTATGAACAGTCGAGCACAGTCAACTCATTGCAGTCGAAGGAAGTATCAATTCCAATAGTTGTTACCCTCAAAGTAACTGCCTTTATGTTTTCGAAGGATGCCCTCATTTCAACTATTGGTACACGAACAACGCTTGCAACACACACAGACAAAAAATTTGATATTCCAAATCTTGAAGATTTCACATTCAAGCTTGATAGCAAGGATCTAATACTACCAAACACTGCTAGCAAGATAAGCTTCACACTAACAGGGGAAGGCAAGGCTAATGCGATAATTGACATAGATTCATTCGTGAAGTCTTTGATCACAAGAAAAGTAAGAGATGTTGATACTATACTTTTGAACTACCCTAGCATTCTATCCGCCAAAGTCGCCATGCACCCACTGTGGCACAGGAGTTTCCCAGACAAGACAGAACACATAAATGTCATTCTGGCTGATTAACATATGTATTACTTGACTTATATAGTTGATTTTGTTATTATCTCATCACTTGCAAAAAATGAGTGAAGGAGGAAAAGAAGTTGATTCTACAGTATCTGGCCTAGTTGTCGAAGCCTTACCGAACACTTTGTTCCGTGTAGAGCTCGAGAGTGGGAACGTTGTTCTCGCCTACTTAGCTGGAAAGATGAGATTCAACAGAATAAAGGTATTGGTCGGAGACAAAGTTGACCTCATTCTCGACCCATATCAGGGCAAGGCGCGCATTGTCAAAAGACTCAAAATGAGTTAGGATGCAATTCGCGTGTCCGTGTAAACGGACTTATTTTTTGTAGTAGCGCCTTTTATATAATGAAAATCAAATCAGCTGTGAAAAAAATTTGTGCAAGTTGCAAAATGGTTAAAAGAAAAAACCATTTATTTGTGATTTGTGAAAATCCTAAGCACAAGCAAAAACAATAATCCATGCGTATTTCAGGTATAACAATTCCAAACGAAAAGAAGCTAGCAGTCGGCCTCACTGCTGTGTACGGTGTTGGACGCAGTATAGCAAAGAAAGTTTTGACTAGCGCAAAAGTAGACAGTAACAAGAAGCCGGCAGACCTCAGTGTGGAGGATGAGAACAGAATCCGAGCACTTATCGAAGGAATGAAAGTTGAAGGTGTGCTTAAGCGTGAAATTTCTGGTAACATCAAACGATTGAAAGATATCAAAAGCTACCGAGGTAGTCGCCATACCAAAAAGCTTCCTACTCGCGGACAAAGAACAAAAACAAATTCCCGAACAATGAGAGGTAATGTGAGAAAGACTATGGCAAGCGGTCGCCGAAAGGTTGAGAAGACTTAGAGCGAGCAAATAGTCTGGAGTATATAGGTGATAGAAACCAAACACATAACATAAAACAAAATGGGAAAAAAACGAATTGTAAAAAAAGGATCATCAGATGCAGGAACATCAGGAAGTGCATCAAACAAAGTTTCTAAAAAGAAGCTTATTTCAGGAACTCTCCACGTCCAAGCCACATTTAATAATACAAAGGCAGTTTTGACCGATAAGGCTGGAAATGCAGTACTCTCAAGTTCATCTGGTGCTCTTGGTTTCAAAGGAGCAAAGAAGGGAACACCGTTCGCAGCCTCCAAGGTAGGTGAAGTGCTAGCAGAAAAGGCTGAAGCGCTTGGTCTCAAAGATATAGACGTTGTTGTCCGCGGTGTCGGTAGCGGGCGTGAACCGACGATTAGAGCTTTTATTGCTCGTGGTTATGAATTGACGGGGGTTCGCGATGAGACACCAGTACCTCACAATGGACCGAAGGCCAAGAAGCCGAGACGCGTTTAATAAATTTCAATAATAAACTATGCTTTCTAAACCAAAATACAAAATAGGACGAAGATTGGGTGCGGGTGTGTACGAAAAGTGCCAGACACCTAAGTTTGCTGCATCCGAAGCTCGTCGAGGTAAAAAGAAAAGCCGACCAAAGGCTCTCTCAGGCTTTGGTGAACAGCTTTTAGAAAAACAAAAGATTCGTTACTCCTATGGTGTCACAGAGCGCCAATTGTCACGATATGTCAATGACGCTGTCGAATCAAAGCAATCCAACACACCGTCACTTCTTTACGAGAGACTCGAGCGACGTTTAGACAATACCGTCTATCGTATGGGTATAGCTTCAACACGCGCACTTGGACGTCAAATGGTTTCTCACGGACATATCGTTGTCAACGGAAGACGTGTGACTATCCCGTCATATGAAGTCAAAAAAGATGACGTGATTGTAATTCGCGAAGGAAGCAAGGCGAGCCCTCTTTTCCAGCAACTTTCTGAAAAAATGAAAACATATCAGATGCCAAAGTGGGTGTCATTCGATCCGGGCGCACTGACAGGAAAAGTACTTGGTACACCAGTATACACGCAAGAATTCTTCAATATAGACACGGTGCTCGAATTCTACAGCAGATAAATTTATTTGTTCATTATTAGTATTAATCACTTATACAATAAGTAATTTAATTTATGCGAGACCACACAATACTTCTCCCTTCCGCGCCCCGTGTTGCAAAAGAAGAAGGCAACAAAGGTACATATGAAATCGACAATCTCTACCCTGGGTATGGACATACTCTCGGTAACTCTCTTCGTCGAATCATTCTTTCGTCACTTCCTGGTGTTGCGATTACATCTATCAAGATAGGTGGTGTATCACACGAATTTTCGACTATCGAAAATGTGCGTGAAGATGTAGTCACGATAATGCTTCATCTCAAGAAAGTTCGTTTCAAGCTGACTGGTGTTGACTCGCACTCCTTTTCATTCACTGTCAAAGGCCCCGGAAAAATACACTCACAGGATATCGAAACTGACGGACAAGTAGAAGTCCTTACAAAAGATGAGTACCTCTTTGAAATCACAGGAAAAACTTCAGTCACTATCGAAATAGTACTTGAACGTGGTATGGGATTCGTACCAAAAGAACTTCATCAAAAAGACAAGGTTGATATCGGCACTATTGCTGTTGACGCAGTTTTTACGCCTATCCGTCGTGTTGCTTACGAAGTTGAAAACATGCGTGTTGGAGATAAGACAAACCACAACAGACTTCGCATCATTATCGAAACAGACGGTACTATCTCTCCACGAGAAGCATTGGATAACTCAATAATCATCATGCTCGAGCAATTGAAGGCTATGGTGGGTGTCAAAGACGACGTAGTCGCATCTGTGAAAGCCTCGAAAGAAGAAGATGAAGAAAAAGTGGAGGAAGGTGTGAAAGAAGAGGAAATGACAGATCTTATGAAGACACGTATTGATTCACTAGGCCTCTCTACTAGAACTCTCAATTCTCTCAACAACGCAAATATTCGCACTTTAGGTGGACTAGCTCGCAAACGCGAGGAAGACCTTTTGGAGGTTGAGGGCATAGGAGACAAGGGTATACAAGAAATTAGAAAGGAGCTCAGTGCATTCGGTATTGTACTGAAAGCATAAGTATAGTAGGATAGGTTGCCTTTATGAGACATCACAACAAAGTAAAAAAATTCGGACGAGAGAAGAACCAGCGAGTCGCACTCATGCAGAGTCTTGCTCGTAGTTTGATATTGCAGGGCAGAATCGAGACAACTGAAGCGAAAGCTAAAGCACTTCGGCCTTATATGGAAAAGCTCGTTACAAAGGCTCGAGATCTTAGCCTTGCGAAGCACCGACAGATATTGGCGACACTTCGTAATTCTAAGGAAGCAACAACAAAACTTATTCAGGATATAGCACCGAAGTACAAAGAACGAAAAGGTGGATATACGCGTGTTATTAAACTTCCACCACGAAAAGCTGACAGTAGCAAAATGGCCTTAATAGAATTTGTATAATCAATATGTCAGAAATCCACACAATCGATGCCACAGGCAAATCACTAGGACGAGTTGCAAGCGAAGCAGCTAAGTTTCTTTTGGGTAAAATGAGCCCAAGGTTTGAGCGCAATAAAAAAGAAGTCATCAAGGTACACGTAGAAAATGCAGGAAAGCTTACTATGCGTGCAAAGAAGCTTGATACTGAAACTCACAAGCGTTATTCAGGATACCCGGGAGGTCTCACAGAGGAGAAAATGAGCCACGTCGCTCTTCGCAAAGGCAAGAGAGAGCTTGTAAAGCACGCCGTAGCAGGAATGATCCCACACAACAAACTCCACACGACACTCATGAAGCAACTAACTATATCTGAATAATTATGGTAACAAAATCAGCAAAACAGTATATTGAAACTATTGGTCGTCGGAAGACATCGACTGCTCGTGTGCGCATGGAGCCAGCAACAAAGTTTTCTATCATCATCAACGACAAAGCGTTGAAGGATTATTTTGCAACTGACAAATTGCAAGCTATTCTCGAAGAACCTTTTAAGAAAACAAAAATTGAAAACAAATTTTCTGTGTCAGTGCACGTTCAAGGGGGAGGTATTCATTCGCAAGCAGAAGCTATCCGTCACGGTATCTCTCGTGGGCTCGTGGAGGAGATGAAGGGTGACGAAGAACGACGAAGCAAACTCAAGAAAGCTGGACTTCTCAAGCGCGATCCAAGAGCAAAAGAACGCCGTAAGTTCGGACTCAAAAAAGCTCGCAAATCTCCACAGTGGTCAAAACGTTAATTTCAAAAAACACTCACAACACTGTGAGTGTTTTTGCATTTTGAATCGAACTGGGTATAATACGACACGTATGACTAATGAAAATGAAGATAAGGAAATAGATATAGAAGACGACGTTGTTGAATTCGTATTCAACAATGATGGAGAAGAAGACCTGAAGGCGACACTCAAGAAATTCCGGAAGGATGTTAAGGAAGCAAAGAAAGAAAAGGAAGAATTCCTCGCCAATTGGCAGAGGGAGCGAGCTGATTTCGTCAACTATAAAAAAGATGAAATACTACGACTTGCCCGTGTAAAGGAAATTGTTGTGGAGCAATTTGTCGAATCACTTCTTCCAGTTTTGGATGCGTACGATATGGCATTTGCAAATAGGGAAGCGTGGGAGAAGGTGGAGAAGAATTGGCGTACGGGAGTAGAGTACATTCACGCTCAACTTCTGAAAGTGCTTACTGATGAAGGTGTCACTCCGATTCAAGTAAAGGTAGGCGATACGTTCAACCCGATGCTTCACGAGTCAATTGAATCAATTCAGACTGAAAATAAGTCTGCCGAGAATACTATTGCCGAAATTATTCAGTCTGGCTATAGTGCTGGAGAGAAAATATTGCGACCGGCTAGAGTAAAAGTGTTTGAGCAAATTTAATTGTTATTTTCCAAACATTTCAAACAGAACTTTTTTTGTTTCATCGTCGACATCGCTTGTTACTACGATGATCATCTCGGTCGAAAGCCCGAGATCTTTTTTTATATTTCCGAACAAATGCTCAAAAGGATATGGAGAAATCCAAGCAGAATTCTTGAGACAGACAAATCCAGCTTTCTTGAGTAGGTAACGAAGGCTTTCCCTCTCAGACTTCCGATTCTCAGGAAGGTCGAGAAGTATGATTCGCCATTTACCATCCCAAGAAGAAGAAACCAAAGAGCTTCTAGCTACAAGCTTTGCGCTGTTAGCTTTAACACGACCGGATTTGGTCAGGCGAGCATAGTCATTTTGTCCGGATGAGCGTGACTCCACAAAACCAGCCTCCTTAAGACCCTTCAATGAGCGCGTAAGTGCATAGACAGGCTTGTGGTCGTATTTGGACTCATTCACACGTTCCGTCAGCTCTGCAAGCGAAACAGCAGGCTTCTCGGACAGGATTTTCAGTATTCTATGTGAAAAATCAGGCTTCTTTTGCATATATGAATAATAGCAGATCGGAACTAGTAATTCAACGTCCAACTCGCGACCACGAAATACTTGTCAAAAAATCTGAATGATATATAATGTATCCAGTAATCAATTATAAGTAATAAAATACATACATATGTCAAAAATCATTGGAATCGACTTAGGAACTACGAACTCAGCTGTTGCCATCATTGAGGGAGGCCAGCCAAAAATAATCGAAAATATCGAAGGTAATCGTACGACTCCTTCGATCGTCGCCATTTCAAAAAGTGGCGAAAGGCTTGTTGGGCTTCTTGCCAAGCGTCAGGCTGTTACCAATCCTCAAAACACTGTCTATGGAATCAAACGATTCATGGGACATCGTTTTGATGACGCAGAGCTCGATTCAGACAAAAAAACTGCATCATTTAAAATTGAAAAAGGTGAAGACGGAGGAGTCATGGCAAACATCGGCAACAAATCATATCGACCAGAAGAAATCTCTGCGATGATACTTGCGAAAATCAAAGCCGACGTCGAAGCCAAGCTCGGTGAGAAAGTGACTGAAGCAGTCATTACCGTACCTGCATATTTCAATGATGCACAACGCAAAGCTACGAAGGATGCTGGAGCGATTGCGGGACTAAACGTTATGCGTATCATCAACGAGCCGACCGCAGCAGCTCTAGCGTACGGATTTAACACGAAGAAGGATGAGAAGATCGTGGTCTACGACTTTGGGGGAGGTACGTTCGACGTGTCGGTGCTCGAAGTTGGCAACGATGTAATCGAAGTCAAATCTACCGACGGTGATCATCATCTTGGTGGACGCGATATCGACAAGAAGATCATTGAATGGATTGCAGATGAATATAAGAAGGAATCCGGTATTGATGTGACCAAGGACCCACTTGCACTTCAGAGACTTGATGAAGCTGCGGAAAAGGCCAAGATTGAACTTTCGACGACTTTGGAATCTGAAATCAATATTCCATTCATCACATCTGATGCATCTGGACCAAAACACCTTTTGATGAAATTGACCCGTGCAAAGCTTGAGGAAATTTCTGAACCATTTATCAAACGTTCGATTGAAATCACGAAGCGTGCGATGGAGGCCTCATCTTTTTCATGGAATGATATCAATCAAGTGATTCTCGTCGGAGGACAGACGCGTATGCCAAAACTTATTGCTGAAGTAGAAAAGATTTCTGGCAAACCAGCAAACCTCTCAATCAATCCAGACGAAGTAGTGGCACTCGGAGCTGCTGTTCAGGGTGGTGTGCTCAGAGGTGATGTCCGTGACGTTCTTTTGCTTGACGTTATACCGCTTTCTCTTGGCATTGAAACTCTAGGTGGTGTATCCACAAAACTCGTTGAAAGAAACACGACCATACCTTCATCTAAATCTCAGATTTTCTCAACAGCAGCTGACAATCAAACATCAGTCGAAATACACATAACTCAAGGTGAGCGACCAATGGCACAGGACAACAAATCTCTTGGACAATTCATTCTCGATGGAGTGCCACCAGCGCCTCGAGGAATTCCACAAGTCGAAGTCACATTCGATGTGGACGCCAACGGTATTTTGAATGTGAAAGCAAAAGATAAAGCATCTGGCAAAGAGCAGTCCATTCGTATTGAGGCATCTTCTGGTCTTACTGATGAAGATATCAAACGTATGCAAAGTGAAGCCGAAACTCATGCAGACGAAGACAAGAAAAAGCAGGAGCTTGCTGAAGTGAAAAATGTAGCAGAAATGACTCTCTATACTGCCGAAAAAGGATTGACTGATGCAGGCGACAAAGTACCAGCAGATGTCAAAACACTTGTCGAAGACCGCATCAAAGCACTTCGTGAAGTCAAGGATGGTACGGATGTCGAGAAGATTAAGCTTGCGACACAGGAGCTTTCACAAAATATGTCGAAGATCGGTGAAGCAATGGCGAATGCTTCTCCAAATCCAGACGAAGCAAAGCCAGCCGATGACACCAATATTCGAGACGCAGAGGAAGGTGATAAACCTGAAGAAGAGCAAAAAGCCCAGTAAAATCAAGCTTGAAAAAAGCAACCAAAAATGGTTGCCTTTTTCTTTGGAAAATGTTTTAGTATAGAAAATAGCTATAATGAAAACAAAAGAATTTGTTGCTCAGATTATTTTGGTAGCCAAATGGACTTTGGCAGCAACCATCATTACAAGTAACCGCACAAAGACTATTATCGAAAAGCACATCGATAGTAATCTAATTAAAAACTATCTGTTGAACAGAGAAAGGCCGATACCGCTTTTTACAACTGTTCTCATTTTATTGCTCGTTTGTATTTTCGTTTGGGGCATACCAGTCACAGTATTCCTACTGAACTCTCAGGGAAGAGACTACTCTGTTTTTGCTTTAGCAATACAGGAATCGTGGTTGAAGCAATTTATTATATATTGCATTATGACGTTTTCATTGACACCAGTTGTAAAGATGTTGTTTAGACACTACTATCGATTTGCCGAGCTCAAGAAAAAGTTTGAGAAGAGCTATATTGAAAGAATATCCGCACTTGCAGGACATCCATAAATCTTAATCGTATCGGAATTAGGATAAACGCAGAACGGCACTTTCAAAATAGGGAAACCAAGTCTCAATAGGGCGATTAAGTTTGATAGTGTTTTGAATTTGCAAATAGGACAGACACCTTGTCGTTTTATCCTTTGTTATAAATCATTAAAACAATTTTGTAACAGTATATTATTCGCAACCGTTTTTTTGACGGTTGCTTTTTTATTTGTGCAGTGGTTTAATTCTCTCAAATATTCTTATTATGGGATTACTAAAGGGATTGCTACGGCAGACGAGGCTCAATTGGTATTTGTTGACACACAAGTATCAAAGAATCGAGAATGATTACGTGTCACAAGCAACCACTCTTTTCGAAGATATTGATCCGAAGAAGAAGGGAATCCTACCGATTTTTTTAATTATATCGGTATTAAGTAAAGTAATTACCGGTGGATGGGCGTGGTATATCATCATCAGCGACGGCGAAGGTCTACTTTCTGTAAACAATGCAATCTTTGTTGGATTGATACTACTTAGTCTTACAACACAAAGTGTGATTTATGTAAGATGGAGGAAGATTAAGAAATTTTCAAAACATAAAAAAAATAAATTTGAACCACCGCAAGACAACGTACTCGGATCGGAACGCAAAAAAATTAATACATACAAGAGAGGAGCCGTGTAATACATTGCTCCTATTTTTTATTGTGATATACTCTTTTTACAATCAAATAAGTATCAAGAGTGCGGATAGAGGCTTGACTCAACGATCCGCCGGCAACCATTCAAAGTAAGCTACTCTGAAACGGTGCTCCAATCAAGACCCAATTGGGTGATGCACTTCGAACTGTTCACCCTTTGGGGTGATTTTTTATTAATTATCTGTCTAGTCTTCAGCTTCTTATCTAAAGCTAGAGCATAATGTTCAAATTGTATGAATAAAACAGCAGAATTTGTCAGTCCAATGCATCCCGATAAAATATGTGACTCTATTGCAGATGCGATACTCGATGCGTATCTTCTGGGGGATAGAGATTCTCGTGTCGCTGTTGAGGTGATGGGAGGGCATCATCTGATCACCATCAATGGGGAAGTCACATCAAACGCAAGTCCAAATATTGAAAATATCATTGAGACAATAGTCGGCAGGGACTATAAAGTAATAGTGAATATTGCAAAACAAAGTCTACAAATTGCGCAAGGCGTGGATACTGGCGGTGCGGGAGATCAAGGTATAATGAAAGGCTATGCAACTAATGAAACAAAAAGTCTTTTGCCAAGAGAGTATGAGCTTGCAAGAGAAATCTGTGAGAAAGTCTTTCAAGTGTATCCTTATGACGGCAAAACACAAGTAACGCTCGCGGACGGGAATGTAAAAACTGTAGTCTGTAGTTTTCAGAATACAAAGAATGAAGATTTGCTACCCCTTGTCCAAAGCATTATTGTCGCTGAAGAGTATTTTATTAATCCTGCAGGTGAATGGACTCAAGGTGGGTTCGATGCAGACACAGGACTCTCTGGAAGAAAACTCATTGTCGATAACTACGGCCCCGAAATCCCAATAGGCGGTGGCTCATACTCTGGCAAAGATTTCACAAAGGTTGACCGTTCAGGTGCGTATATGGCTCGCAAAATAGCTGTTGATTATTTGAAAAAGTTTGAGGCAAAAGAAGTCTTCACGAAGCTAGCGTACGCTATCGGCAAATCAGAACCTGTCATGGCTGTGGCTGTTGTGGATGGAATACAAATGAATATTGAAGGCTACGATCTCTCACCACGTGGCATCAGAGAAACCTTGAAATTAAAAGACGTCATATTTCAACAGACGTCTGGTTGGGGCCATTACGGGAGAGATTTCAATTGGGATAGGTAGCATTTCCTATCCTTTGGTACTATACTTTGGTGTATGAACAAGATTTTCTGGTTTATTGCAACATTCCTTGCTGTAGGGATTTTCTTGGCCGTTATTTTGACCAGACACAAAGAACAAGTAACTCAAGTTGAATCATTTATGACATTTGAAAGCTCTGCCTTTTTGAATAATGATTTTATACCTGCTGATTATACCTGTGACGGTACAAACAAAATGCCGGAGCTTTCTTGGGGCGGTATTCCGGAAGATACATCTTCAATAGCAATCGTTGTCGACGACCCTGATGCCCTCGGCGGAGACTGGGTACATTTCCTAATATGGAATATACCAGAGACAGTAAATTCTATTAATGAAACTGATATACCGCCGAGCTCGACTATGGGCACAACTAGTTTTGGTAAGTCTAGTTGGAGTGGTCCATGTCCACCAAACGGTACTCATCATTACAATTTCAAACTATACGCTCTTGATTCACAGTTGTCATTGGATAGTACTGCCGTCAAAAGTGACTTAGTCTCTGCGATAGAAGGACATGTATTGGGAGAAACATCACTTACAGGTCTTTACGAAAGGAAATAAATGAAATACGTCGATGTCGAGCAAAAGTTTTTGGTAGAGATTCTCCTTATTTTTCTTCTACCAATCCTTCTTATTAAATTCGGAATTTTGCCTGAGTCTGTTCGTCTTCTACTACTAACACTCGGAGTCATTGCCGTCGGAATAATCATCACTCGAGAGAGATGGAAGGCAGAAGATGTTGGAATTCGTTTTGACAACATAAAAAAGGCTTTACCTACGTATACACTTTTTACTGCGGGAGGGTTGATTCTTCTCATTCTCTATGCAAACGTGCTCAACCTACCAACGCTCCACGTCCTTGGTGGCAAAAACGCAGAACTCAAACTGATTCTCACGTTTTTGCCGGTGTCACTGTTCCAAGAATTTTTGTACCGTGGATTTCTTATGAAAATGCTTAAACAGATTTTCAAAAGCGAAACTCACACAATCATACTTGTGAACGCAACTCTTTTTGCACTTCTTCACGTTATCTACCCCCATCAACTTTTCGTCATCCCACTTGTGTTCATTGGTGGAGTATTTTTTGCGGCGATATACCACAAGATGCCAAATCTTATCCTCGTCAGCGTGGCTCACGCAATCCTCAATTATGCAGCACTGACCTTGGGTTTTTTTGTAGTAAATTAGTTTTGCAAAAATACAATTTTGTTGTATAATCGCGATATGGCAAAGGACTACTACAACATGCTCGGCGTCACCAAATCGTCGACAAGGACGATTATAAAAAAGGCATTTCACAAACTTGCTCACAAATACCATCCTGATAAAAACAACGGAGATGACGCCAAGTTCAAAGAGGTAAACGAAGCATATCAAATACTTTCAGACGAGAGAAAGCGTGCTGAGTACGACCGCTACGGCGAGACATTTGCAAACGGCGGAGCTGGTGCCAACGGTGCAGGATTTGGATTTGACTGGGGTGGCTATCAGAATCAGGAAGGATTCGATATGGGCGACATGGGCGATATTTTTTCAGACTTTTTTGGTGGAAGACAAAGTCAAACAAGGCGCGGTCGTGATATTTCTACAGAAATAACAATTTCATTTAAGGAGGCTGTCTTTGGTGTTGAACGCAAGATTCTTATTTCAAAAGTTGGCACATGCGACGCGTGCGAAGGACGTGGCGGAGAGCTCCACAGTGCATTCAAGCAATGTACAAAATGTAATGGGAAAGGAAGAGTTCATGAATCAAAACGTACTATCTTGGGATCATTTACCGTAGAACATGTGTGTACGACATGCAATGGCCGTGGAGAGATTCCGGAGAAACTCTGTAAGGAATGCCACGGGCTTGGGATCAGAAAAAAGCAGGAGGAGATTACCGTTGCCATCCCTGCAGGTATCGATGACGGACAGATGATACGTATGACATCTATGGGAGAAGCGGTTTCACAAGGTGTCGCGGGAGATTTGTATATCAAAATCAATGTGACGCGAGATCCCAATTATATACGTGAGGGTTCAAACATCGTTACACATTTGAAAATCAAGCTTTCTGATGCGCTCCTGGGTGCTTCATATACAGTGGGTACGCTCGACGGACCACTATCGATCAAAATTCCAGAAGGCATTGTTCACGGAGAAATGCTTCGCCTGCGAGAAAAGGGAATTCCAAATGGAAAAGGAAAGCGCGGAGATATGTTGGTCAAGGTTGATATAATATTTCCCAAGAAACTCTCTCATAAAGGCAAAGATCTAGTACAGAAGTTAGCTGAAGAGGGAATTTAAATTGTATGAATTGGTTTCTTCTTGCGATTGGTGCACCTTTTCTTGGGGCACTTGTTAGTATTGCAGATCAATATCTTGTTAAGAAGCATAAAAAAAGCGAACACTCAGTGGGCGCGCTCGCTCTTTTTTCGAGTCTTGTTGGTATAATTGTAGCCCTTGGAATATTTATTTTTGCAGGTAATATCTTTTCGATACCAAATACAGATAAGTTGCTTCTACTCCTTGTTGGAGTAATTACAATAGTTTGGATTATTTTTTACTTACGAGCCATTGAAATAGAAGACATCTCTCATGTGGTGGTATGGTTTTTCACTATTCCTGTGTTTTCCTTCATCTTGGGATATCTTATTTTAGGTGAAGTTTTGACACGAAATCAAATAATTGGTGGAGTCGTTATAGTATTAGGAGGACTTGTGCATTCAATTGATTTTACAGTGATTCATACAGAACTCCGATTTAAGAAGAAAGTCGCACTGCTAATGCTTTTTACATGCTTCATTGTTGGGCTCAGCAGTATCTTGTTTAAACTCGTCACTACAGAATATACCTTTTGGATTTCAACATTTTGGCAATATCTTGGTCTTGGGGTTGCAGGTATTGTGATATTTGTTTTTCACAAGCGTTATCGCGCATCCTTCCTTGGTATGATTCGAAATGACGGAAGAACTATTCTGGGGGTAAATATTGCAAGCGAATTTATCACAATTGGTGCAAATTTCATGAATAGTTTTGCTACACTGCTGGTGCCTATCACCTTGGTCTATATAGTCAACTATTCATTTCAACCTGTAATTGTGTTGCTCTTAACATATTATTGTACGCTTTATGCCCCACATATAGTAAATGAGAAGTTTAATTTTAAGTCTTTAGCTCCCAAACTACTCGCCATAGGTATCATGTTTATAGGCACATTAATAGTGTTCAGCTAATTAGAATTCTGTACAGAATTCTGTAGTTTGATATACTTAGTATTATGGAAAATTCTGAAAAGTCTAAGCAAACGAACATCCTCTCAATTATTCTTTTCGCGATTGCAATTATCGCATGTATTGCAAACTCAATCATTTCTTATAGTGTGAACAAAAACTATACCTTGTACGGCAAAGTCTCCTGTGATCCTTTCGTTTCGAATTGCTTTACCGAAGTATGCGCTGAGGATGATATTCGATGTCTTGAGTATTCCTACGACGGCATCGATGCTTACTTCCAGTTTGCGTATTTTAATGCAAAGGATGCAAGCATGTGTCAAAGTGCTGACTGCATAACTGACCTATGTGAAAGCGGGGGGTGTCTGCTTTTTGAATGCACAGAAGAGAATATTAGTATGCTCGAAACAGAAAATAGTTGCGATCTTTTGTAGGTATGGATTACGAGTCTCTTACCGCTAGCCAGAGATCTGATCTTGTAGAAAGTGTATACACACCTTTTTCAGAAGCTTTACGAACATTGAAAGAACGACAACATGATCTAGAACTCCAGACCAAGGTCTCGGATTTTTTTGCTTTACATGGCATTCCTGAACCGTTGGTGGGCGAGTTGAGAGCAATTATCTCTCGTTGTATCGCAACTCCAAACTTTGAAATGAAGTATTTTCTGGAAATGAGCAAGATGGTAGGACTTGATCCTCTTATACTTGAGTATCCAGGAAAGTTCGTGAATATGAATTCCGAAAAATATCTTTTGGGAAAAATGTACTTCGTGACCAAGCGGGATGGGCATAGATTTATATCGGAGAAAAAAAATATTATCGATTTTAATGCCACAGAGGGGAAAATGTTTAAAGACATACAGACGTATACCGGCGAATCCGTCGTCGACCTTCATCATAGACTCTTCAAAAGTGTTTTTCCTGATTCATACTCACACATTCATGATTTTGCGGAATGGTTTGATATAACCAAAAATTCAAACAATGAGTATTATTTTGCTTTTTTTACTTTATTTGTTGTCCACGGCATACTTTTTGAAAACTATTTTTCTCAGGATCCAGATGAGTATGAATTTTTTTGTACAAAAGTACTGCCAAGTTTTAAAAAAGTTGAAGAGTACTTTGGTGTACGCCCCCTTATCATACCCTTGCTCCCACTGAGAAGTGAACTTGCAAATGAATGGTTGTGGTACAATAGTGATGTAAAAAATCTGCTTTAATGTATGGACTTCAATTTTCCAGCAAACCTCGCATATTGTAAAGAATTTGTCGACTCACTCAAGACGGTTTTGCTGTATTGTCATATACCAGCAGCCGTCATGACACTTGTTGTTGCTATGTTCGTTCGTTCACAAGCAAAACATTCTCGATTGGCGAATATACTTTTAGGACTATCAATATTTTTTAGCGTTTGGGTGGTTTGTAATCTTTTGATTTGGCTCGGTTATGCACATAGTTCAATCGTTATGACCGCATGGTCAGTCATTGAGCTCATGGCAGTAATCATGTTTGCACTGACATTTTATTTTACTTTTGTTTTCTTGCACCAGCGTGATCTTAGCTCAAGAGCTAAATTATTTTTTATAGGCATCATCGTGCCTCTTATTGTTGCTGCGCCCACAAAGTTGAATCTTGCCCTATATGATCTGCCTGAATGTGTAGCAATAGAGAATCCTCTTTTTTTAAATTACGTATTTGGCTTGAAAATCTTTTTCACTGCTCTAACGCTTTTTTATCTAGGTAGAGAATTTTTACGAAGCACCAATATTTCCAAAAAACTTATTGTTATTTTGTCCATAGGAATTATAGGATTCCTCTTTTCTTTCTTGGCAACGGGATATATTTCTGATCTAACTGGTGTATATACGTATGAATCATATGGACTCTTCGGCATTGTTGTCTTTATTTCTGCGCTCTCAATTCTTATAGTTCGGTTTCAGCTTTTTAACATAAAGTTATTGAGTGCTCAGATGTTGTTTGCTGCTCTTATATTCTTGATTGGCTCAGAATATTTGTTTATTGAATCAAAAACTGCTGTTGTTTTGGTCACAATCACGCTCCTGCTTTCAATGTTCTTTGGATACTTACTAATCAAAAGCGTAAAGAGAGAGGTCGAGCAACGTAAGCAACTCGAATCATTTTCTGACCGTTTACAAATACTTAACGAAAGTTTGAAGCAAAAGGATCGACTCAAGACCGAATTCCTCTCGCTTGCGTCACACCAACTCAGGAGTCCGCTGACCGCAATCAAAGGCTACTCCTCAATGCTTATCGAGGGAAGTTTTGGAGAGCTTGGGGAAAAGCAGAGCGAGCCATTACACCGCATTTTCGAATCAACCAATCATCTAGTCAAAGTCGTGGAAGATCTTTTGAATGTTTCCAAAATCGAGCAAGGCGGGTTGAGTTTCGAAATGAATCAATTCGATATGAAAAAGGCAGTAACTGATATTGTCGCCGATCTCTCTATCACTGCTACAAACAATAGGCTTGTCATGACATACGAAGACGACGATCTCGCACCATATATCGTCTACGGAGATATGGAGAAACTCCGCCAAGTCATCCTCAACTTGATAGATAATTCAATCAAATATACGAAGGAGGGGACAATCAAGATAAAGCTCGTTCAGCATACTGCAAGCAGAAAGGTAATCCTCACAATCACAGATACAGGTATCGGCATGAGCCCAGAAACCAAAACGGCCTTGTTCGGTAAATTCGCAAGAGGCGAAGGCGCCAAGGTGAACTCTGGTGGTTCAGGTCTCGGTCTCTACCTTGCCAAGCAGATAGTAGAAGCTCACAAAGGCACGCTTTCAGCTGATTCAGCTGGTGTGGGCAAAGGCTCGACATTCGCACTCACTCTCTCGATTGACAAGGCTCTTTAGACTGGTATAGTTGAGGCAAGATAGATTTCATAATCACAAAAATTTTTTGACATGAAAAACTTAATAGGCGAACTTCCTTTCTTTAGGTTAAGAGAGGTTGCAGATGACGTTCCAGATCAAGAAGAGATTTTCGACAGCGTGAAAGCGCTGGTCCGAAGTCTGAGAGACACAAATTTTGATTTTGGTATAAACAACGAGACATGCACACTTGCAGTAAGGGCGAATGTACTCCATTCTTCTGAGGCAGAGGATATTTTGAGGATGATGCATTGGACACGAACGATGTTTGTCATTGGGAACCACTATGTTCAACCAGTGATTACATCCATCTCGTTTTATGTTGAGATTTTTGCAGGAAGAGATGTTTTGTTTACAGAAACAGAATTCTCCGGCAAACATCAGTTTTATACTGCAGACGGGCAGATTACAGATTCAATCAGAGTTTCAATCGAGCCTGACGCAGAGATGAACCAGATTGTTCTCAATTGCTTGAATCCCGACGATGCAGAAATTGATTTCGACGAGGCGGATGAGAACATTCCGTGTCTATATATTTCACCTCATCGAATCAGCGAAGTTAATTTTAGCTTCGAGCGCAAGAGGCTATGCTTATAACAAAACAAAATTTCTAACAACATAAAAGCAAGCCATAGGAGGACTTGCCAAAAAACAAAACAACAAACAATTTTTTTAACGAAAACAAACAGAAAGATGTGTTCGAAAACAGACGATTTTCCTCATGTTGTTTTTTTATCACAACATGAGTTGTTGCCAAAAGAAAAATTCCTCATTACCAAACATTTTGGCAAAGATACGGTCATTTTACCATCAAAAAAGAAGCGACATAAATCTTGGGAGGAATTCCGAACGCGGTTCGAAAAAGCAATAAAGAACAGGGAGATCCCTATTATCATTGCTCCTTTCGAATGGTGTTTGAAACTCCTGAAGAACGGACATAAGTTTTATCGTTTAAGCTGGGATTATGATGCACATGCAGGTTCGAAAGAATCTCGTGCTTTGATCCGCTTTTCGATCGATTTGCCCGAATGGTGCGAAATTGTTGAAAAAGTACCTTTTGATGGGGAGGGATTTCAAACTCCCCAAAGAAAGTTCAAACAGCGTGTGTACGTAAAACGTACACACAAAACAGCCATAAAGAACCGAGCATAATGCTCATAGCCGGTGAATGATGTTCACCGGCTATTTTATTTGCGAAATGAGCCTTATTTTGCTACTATATGACCGCGAGCTTGCCCTGAAAGCTCATTTTTGCGTGTGTAGTTCAGTGGTAGAACGTTGATGTGTCCCGTACCAAACTTGTTTTGATTCTAGGATCCTGACCCCAGTCGCAATGTAATGCTTTGAAAATTAAGTGCGTGTGTAGTTCAGTGGTAGAACGCTGTCCTGATAAGACAGAGGCCGAAAGTTCGATTCTTTCCACACGCACTTAGTTTTCAACATTGCGACGGGGCGCGGTAAGACAGAAGCCGAAAGTTCCTTGCCTGCAAACCTCGGCATAAGCGAGAAGGGATTCTTTCTCACATAAGTTATGGAAAATAAAAATAGTAACAAAAAATCATGGCAACCGGCACTCTTCCTTTTTCTAAAAATTTCAGGATGGATTGCACTTCCAATAGTTGCATCATTAATAGTAGGGAAATCGCTTGATCGAAAATTTGATTCTGAACCGATTGTCTTTCTTGGACTGACAGGTATAGCATTCATTGTTTCAATGATAGGGATAGTCAAAGAATCAAGAAAAGCAATGACCGCACTTGAGACACCTGAGAAGAATGTAGATGTAATCAAAGAATAGTATGGTAGAAGCATTTGAAGAAACAACAACAGAACACGGACTCATAGAAACTTCTCAAGGAGATGTTTCGACGCATGAGATTGTTCACGAGATAACTCTTTTTGCCGAACCACTTGCCTACATTGGAGAATTTCCAATTACAAACTCATTGGTAACCGCATGGGGAGCTGTACTTATATTAGTAGTACTAGCTTTTTTTCTAAGACGTGGTCTCAAAGAAATTCCAGGTAAACTGCAAAATATTTTTGAAATAATAGTTGAAGGGGGATTGAGCCTTGCCGATCAAGTTACAAATGACCGCAAGCTGACACTAAAGATTTTTCCTCTCTCGATATCGATTTTCTTCTTTGTCCTTTTCAACAACTGGCTTGGAATATTGCCGGGTAGCGGGACGATAGGGCAAGTAGTAGGTCACGATGGTGAAAGCGTGCTCGTGCCATTCTTGCGAGGAGGAACTGCGGATATAAATACAACCCTGGCGCTCGCAATAATAGCTGTTGTAGGTGCAAACGTTTTCGGCATTATCACCATAGGTGGATGGAAAATGTTTAATAAATATGTTAATTTGAAGGTGCTCGGGGAGATATTCACCAAGATTCGCAAGGAGCCGACGGTGATACTCATTGCCCCGATTACGTTCTTTGTTGGACTCTTGGAGATCATCGGAGAATTCGCAAAGGTTGCATCGCTCTCATTTCGTCTCTTTGGAAACGTATTTGCTGGCGAAGTGCTTTTGGCATCAATGGCCGCCATCATTGCATACTTTGTGCCCGTGCCGTTTCTTTTCCTCGAAATTCTAGTCGGCGTGATTCAGGCGCTTATCTTTGCAATGCTAACACTTGTCTACTTCACGATTTCTGCACAGGATCATTCTGAGCACGAGGGGTCACATCACGAAGAAACTCCAACAGAAGAGTTAGTAGACGAGTTGAAGCGTCTTACGGTGTAGGTGTTTGCGATCTTTGCACGAGAGTTCTCGTACAAGGATCGCAGCCACATACTGTGGAGCAATTATTAGGTAACTAACCAAAACAAACTGTATGGAAAACCTTGATACACTCGCGAAAGGTCTTGCTATCGGTCTCGGCGCTATTGGCCCAGGTATCGGTATCGGTATGATCGGTGCGCGCGCCATGGAAGCGATCGGCCGCAATCCTGAAGCGTCTGGCAAAATACTTGTCCCGATGCTTTTAGCAGCTGCCTTCGCTGAGGCGATTGCGATCTACGCTCTCGTTATTGCGTTCTCAATCTAGCAGTCAAGACATTTGGCTTTTGACCATTGACATTTGACCGTGCATTGCATGCGTCAAATGTTAAATGTCAAATGTTAAGTGCATTTGAAACACTTTCAACTTTATAAATTATAAGAACTTTTAACTTTGTCATGGATTCACTTATCGACACATTTCACATAGATTGGAGACTCATCATCGCGCAGATGGTGAACTTTGCGATCGTCATCATCGTTTTGTACAAATTTGCAATCAAGCCGCTCGGCAAGCTCATGAATGAGCGAAGCGAAAAGATTGCAGGCGGGCTTACTGATGCGAAAAAGCATAAGGAGTTACTTTCTGAAACAGAAACGGAATACAAGAAAGTGATAGCAGAAGCCCGCAAAGAGTCACAGGAATTAATTGGCATTGCGAAGAAAGATGCTGAGAAAGTGCGCGTAGCACTTATTGAAAAGGCTGACGAAGATGCAAAGAAGATTGTAGAGAGCGGCAAGGCAGAGCTTTTGGCTGAAAATTCAAAGATGCTAACAGATGCAAGGCGTGAACTTGCAGGTCTCGTTATCGCGAGCACAGAAAAAGTCCTTGGCAGTGTTGTCGATGCAGAATTGAAGGCAAAGATTGTTACGAGCGCAAATAAAGAAGTATAAACATCACACATGAGAAAACTAGGAACAACTGAATACGCAGAAATCCTCTCCGCTCTGACTGAAGGGAAAAGCGATACAGAGGCGAAGGCCGCGCTCAAAGTTTTCTCAGGCTTTCTTGTAAAGCACAAAGCGGCAGGTATGATAGACGATATACGAAAAGCTTACGAGAGATTGATAGACAAGAAAGAAGGAAGAGTGAGAGGAACGATAGGGGTTGCGGCAAAGCTCAGTGAGAGCGAAAGAAAAGAGATAGAAAGCGCTGTAAAGAAATTATTTCATACGAAAGAAATAGTGCTCGAAGAAAAAATGGATGAGACACTGATCGGAGGATGGAGAGTGAGGACAGACGAATATCTCATAGACGCAAGTTTGAAAGGTCGGCTCGATAGATTGAAAACAACACTTACCAAATAGACAAATTACACATGGCTTCAACACAACACATAATAGAAGAGTTAAAGAATGAAATCGCTGGTTTTTCTGGCGGAACAACACGCGAAGAAATCGGGACAGTTCTCGAAGTCGGAGATGGTATCGCACAGGTATCTGGACTTCGTGGAGTCAAGGCGTCTGAAATGGTCACCTTTGCAGGTGGTGAGACGGGAGTTGCGCTCAACCTTGGAGAAGACACTGTCGGTATCATCATCCTCGGTGAGTACGGCAGTATCAAAGAAGGTCAGGAAGTTCGTCTCACAGGTCGTATTCTCGAAATCCCAGTAGGGGACGCGATCCTTGGCCGTGTGGTAAACCCTCTCGGTGTACCGCTTGACGGCAAGGGTGATATAAAGTCTACAAAGACACTTCCTATCGAACGTGTAGCATCTGGCGTTATTACGCGTCAGTCAGTGGATCAGCCTGTGCAAACTGGTATCAAAGCTATCGATGCTCTCGTGCCGATCGGACGAGGACAGCGCGAGCTTCTGATCGGGGATCGTCAGACTGGAAAAACTGCTATCGCTATCGACACTATCTTGAACCAAAAAGGTCAGAACATGAAATGTGTGTATGTTGCGATCGGACAAAAAGATTCAAAGCTCCGCGCACTCGAAACTCGTCTACGTGAAGCTGGTGCAATGGAATACACAGTCATCGTGTCTGCTGGAGCATCTGATCCATCTCCGATGCAGTACCTCGCTCCCTACGCTGGAGTGTCAGTAGCTGAATATTTCATGGACAAAGGTGAAGACGTGCTCATCATCTACGATGATCTCTCCAAGCACGCAGTCGCCTATCGTGAAATCTCACTTCTTCTTCGCCGTCCACCGGGACGCGAAGCGTATCCTGGAGACGTCTTCTATCTCCACTCACGTTTGCTCGAACGTGCATGTCGCAAGAACGCAGACTTCGGCGGTGGTTCTATCACAGCTCTTCCTATCATCGAGACCCAAGCGGGCGACATCTCTGCCTACATCCCGACAAACGTGATCTCTATCACAGACGGACAGATATTCCTCGAGACTGATCTCTTCTACAAAGGTGTACGTCCTGCGGTAAACGTCGGATTCTCCGTGTCTCGTGTTGGCTCATCTGCTCAGATCAAAGCCATGAAGAAAGTGGCGGGCACACTCAAACTCGACCTCGCGCAGTTTCGTGAACTCGAAGCGTTTTCACAATTCGGTTCTGACCTCGATGTCGCAACTCGCAACCAGATCGAACGCGGACGTCGCGCTGTCGAGCTCTTGAAGCAAACACAATACTCGCCGATGGTTGTCGAGCACCAAGTGATCTCTCTCTACGCACTCTCACGAGGATTTATGGACTCCATTCCTGTAGCAAAGATCAAGGAATTCGAAGCAGGACTTATCGACTATGTCGAAGCAAACTGCAAAGAGTTTGTGGCTGATGTAAGGGAAAAGAAAATGTGGGAAGATGCAAGCGAAGCGAAGTTGAAGGAAACTATTGAGAGTTTTAAGAGTACGTTTAATTTATAGGGTATGGATCAGAAAACTATAACAACAGCAAAGGCCGTGTTACGAATCAATCAGGTATTGATTGGAATTTGGGTTGCTGTATCAATAGTCTTCCTTCTGGGAATAGATTCGCAAAGCTCGCTACTCATCAAAGCGATGATTATCTTATATTTTTCTTCATTTATTCTTCTTATCATCTCTTTTGTTTTTGGAGTCTCAGGGTTACTCCGTGCGCAAAAGTTAGAACAACTAAATGATCCCGCAAACGTTTTTCTATGCAAAAAGCTCAAGCGGACATCGAATATTCTTTTCTGTTTCAGTATAGGTTTCTTTGTATTTGTTATTCTACTAAAATTTATTTAATAATTTATGGCAGGATCACTTGATATAAAAAGACGAATAAAGAGTGTCAAGAACACGAAAAAGATAACCAAAGCCATGGAGCTTGTTTCTGCTTCCAAAATGAAGCGGGCTGTAACAGCGACCCTCGCATCTCGCCCATACGCACAAGCATCTTGGGAGATTCTCGAATCGCTCTCACAATCAGGTGGCGAAAGTGAGCACGCTCTTCTCAAGAAGCGCGAGGTGAAAAACGTCCTCGTCGTCCTCATCACTTCCAATCGCGGACTTTGTGGAGCATACAATGCACAGATAATCCGTGCTGTGATGAAAATGATTAAGGAAAATGACGGAAAACAAATTTCTTTTGTTGCAGTAGGGAAGAAGGGGGAAGCAGCACTCCGCAGACTCGGACAAAACATAGTCGCATCATTTACAGAGCTTCCAGACAACGCAACATTTCGCGATGTTCTGCCGATAGGAAATCTAATCATGGCAGACTACGCAAACGGCACATACGACAAAGTCTACATTGCTTACACCGACTTCATCTCCGCTCTCGTTTCCAAACCAGCTATCCGCCCTATACTTCCTGTCTCGATAAGTGAAGTTGAAAAGAGTGTAGAAACATTGGGTGAGAATGCTGAGTCAAACGTCAATGGTCAAAAGTCAAATGCTACTTCCTACACTTTCGAACCCGGTTACGACGCACTCATGTCAAAGCTCGTCGAAAAAATCGCACGTTCTCAGGTCTACCAGATGATCCTCGAATCCTCAGCTTCAGAGCAGTCGAGTCGTATGATGGCAATGAAGAATGCGTCAGAAGCGGCAGGGGAGATGATTGACGACTTGACGCTAGCATTCAACAAAGCCCGTCAGGCAGCAATTACAAAAGAAATATCAGAAATTAGCGCCGGAATGGCAAGTGTGAGTTAAAAGTATTATGAATACACCGGACAAAAATTATAATCAGACTGAACTCGGTAGACTTGCTTATATAAGTGAAAGTTTTATTTTGGATGAAAATAAACAAATAATCTTAAGTCAAAATTTGATAAACGATGGATGGAAAAAAGGGGAGTCTTTTCAAAAAAGAAATAATGAAGAAGGAGTCTCAAGAGAAATATTAAGATTAAAAAAATTAAGATATGAAGTTAAAGGACTTCTAGCAAGGAATGATGACGATCTACGAATGCTTATATACAGAGAGAGTAAATTATAAATTATATTATCAGTAATACTAGAAAATTATGAAAGGAAAAATAACATCAATCATCGGACCGGTTGTCGACGTAGAGTTCACAGATACTCTACCCTCTATTTACAATGCACTCACCGTCAAAAATGGTGACAAGGAACTCACTCTCGAAGTCGAGCAACACATCGGAGGCAATGTCGTCCGTGCTATCGCGATGGACACCACAGACGGACTTGCTCGTGGTATCGAAGTGACAGACACAGGAGCGCCGATTTCGGTACCAGTTGGAGCACCCGTGCTTGGACGTATGTTCAATGTGCTCGGAGAACAAATCGATGGCAAGGAAGAGGTCAAAAAAACTGCGAAACTCTCCGTGATCCACCGCTCTGCTCCAGACTTTGTCGACCAATCCACCAAAACTGAAATTCTCGAAACTGGTATCAAAGTCATCGACCTTATCTGTCCAGTGGTAAAAGGAGGAAAGGTAGGACTCTTCGGAGGTGCTGGTGTGGGCAAGACTGTCGTCATCCAAGAGCTTATCCACAACATTGCTAGTAACCACGGAGGCTATTCAGTGTTTGCAGGTGTCGGAGAGCGTACTCGTGAAGGAAACGACCTCTATCATGAAATGAAAGAGTCTGGTGTCTTGGGCAAAGTGGCGATGGTCTTCGGTCAAATGAATGAACCACCGGGAGCCCGTATGCGTGTAGCGCTCACAGGACTCACGATGGCAGAGCACTTCCGCGACGAAGAGGGCAAAGACGTGCTTTTCTTCATCGACAATATCTTCCGCTTTACACAAGCTGGATCTGAAGTATCTGCACTTCTCGGACGTATTCCATCAGCTGTTGGTTACCAGCCGACTCTCGCATCAGAAATGGGAGCCATGCAAGAACGTATCACTTCGACCAACAAAGGCTCTGTCACCTCAGTACAAGCCGTCTACGTGCCAGCCGACGACCTCACTGACCCAGCTCCTGCGACGACATTTGCCCACCTCGACTCAACCGTGGTTTTGAACCGTTCTCTTTCTGAGCTCGGTATTTATCCTGCTGTTGATCCACTCGACTCATCCTCAACAATCCTTGACCCAAACATTGTGGGCAAGGAACACTACGAAACAGCTCGTGAAGTACAGCGTATTCTCCAGCGATACAAGGACCTCCAAGACATCATCGCTATCCTCGGTATGGAAGAACTGTCCACAGAAGACAAAGAGCTCGTGACTCGCGCTCGCAAGATTCAGAAATTCCTCTCACAACCATTCTTCGTCGCAGAACAATTTACTGGAGCACCGGGACAATATGTCTCACTCGCAGACACAGTGCGTTCATTCCGTGAGATATTGGAAGGAAAGCATGATGACAAACCGGAACAGGAGTTTTATATGAAGGGAGCTCTCTAATATTTAAATGGCGACTAAACAATTACAACTCAAAATAATTACACCAGAACGCATAGTCCTCGACGAGATGGTGGATTTGGTGACTTTGCCTACAGGTGAAGGGGAGATCACCGTCCTTCCCGATCATATTCCACTTATATCAACACTCGCTTCTGGCGATGTGGTAGCAAAAGTAAATGGGGAATTGGTCCCCATGGCAGTCTCTGGAGGATTCATCGAAGTCTCTGGAAATGTCGTAAAAATTCTCGCAGACTTCGCAGAACACGTAGCCGACATATCTGACGAAGTGCTAGCAAAAGCAAAAGCCCGCGCAGAAGAGCTAAAGAAGCTTAAAGACGGTAATGAAGTCGTGGACTTCGAAGCATTTGAAGGCGAACTCGAGCGATCGCTCACTCGAGTCAAAATGGCAGACAAATGGAAGAACAAAAAGTATCGAAAGGTGAACATATAGTTATTCGTACGCTATGCTATACTTTGCGTCTATGCAAAGTAAATTAAATGAAAGATATTTTTTTTTCGGACTCCTCCTTTTAGTTGCAGTTCTAGCATTTTTCATTATTAAACCATTCTTCATTGTTATCATCTTGAGCGCGTCAATCGCTGTCGCGATATCTCCGCTATATACATATTTACTTCAGAAGGTAACTCGCGGTTATAAATGGCCTGCGGCCTTTTTGACTGTACTTGTATTTCTCGTCGTTCTTTGTGGTCCACTCTTTGGAATAGGGACACTTGTGTTTCATCAATCACAAAGTCTTTACACAACCCTCACCACAGATAGTGGCGCCAATCCTTTCATTCTAAATCTCTCAAATTCGTTTAATGAGAGACTTCCTGGGGTGACCACTTTCAACATTCAGGATAAGATAGCAGATATAGTAGCATTCATTACAGAGAACGTTGCAAATATTTTTACTGCGACGCTCGGCACTGTCCTTTCGCTTTTACTTATGACTCTCTCACTTTTTTATTTTCTCAAAGATGGGGATCATTGGAGAAAATTTCTTATAGAACTTTCTCCACTCTCTGATTCTAATGACATGAAAATACTTGAGAGAATGAAGCAGACAATAAATGGTGTTGTGAAAGGCTACCTTTTGGTCGCTGTCCTTCAGGGAGTGCTGATGGGGATAGGTCTCTGGATATTCAATGTACCCAACCCTGCTCTCTGGGGAGTAGTGGCAGGACTCGGCTCGCTAATTCCAATGATTGGTACTGGCCTTGTTTGGATCCCGGCGGTCATCTTCCTACTTGCAACAGGAAGTCAGCCGCAGGCTTTTGGACTAATCGCGTGGTCAGCAATTATTGTAGGACTTGTAGACAACATTCTTACGCCTTATTTCGTTGGCCGTGGAGTGGCTCTTCCGCCACTCGTCATCCTCTTTGCTGTTTTAGGCGGTATTGCGCTTCTTGGCCCAGCAGGAATCCTCCTAGGTCCACTCACAGTTAGCTTGCTCCACACACTTCTTTCCATGTACCGTGAAAGTTTCAGTGTCAAAACATAGATTTCTTATTTATATAAAGAAGCGTATACTAATACAATGGAAACAAACAAAAACTTCATGATTCCTTTTGGAGCGATAATGGGGAGTGCCATTATCCTCGCCTCTATAATAATTGGAGTAACGTTTTACAAGATTCGATCTCTTGATAACACTCTTTCCGTTACCGGAAGTGCAAAGGCTTCTGTTGTATCAGACACAGTAAAATGGAACTCTCAGTTTACACGCGCATCTAAAGTAACAAGTCTTAGCGGTGGCTACCAACAGATGGCATCTGATTTGACAAAGGTAAAAAATTTCTTAACGACTGCTGGAATTCCAGAAGAAGCAATCACCATATCCGCTGTTTCATTTTATGAAAATTATAGCTACGGTCAGCAAGTGAGCTACAACGAAAAGGAGTATATTCTTACACAGAGCCTGACAGTTAACTCGAGTGACGTAGACAAAGTAACTCAAGTAGCAAAAAATGTTGACGCGCTTATCGGACAGGGAGTTATCTTCCAGACCAATTCGCTTGAATACTATATTTCCACATTGCCTGAACTACGCGTGTCACTTCTCGGTGAGGCAGTAAAAGATGCAGAAGCTAGAGCCAACGCTCTTGCAGAAGCGTCAGGCAAGAATGTAGGCAAACTAAAAAGCGCATCCTCAGGAGTCGTTCAGGTTCTTTCATCCAACTCGACAGAAATTACTGATTACGGCTCGTACGACACATCACAAATCAATAAGGAGGTCATGATTACTGTGAAAGCGGCGTTTACGCTCCAATAGAATGGAAAACGTTTTTCTTTACATTTCTTTTCTCATAGGTATATACATGACCCTGCTTTTCATCTTCGCCAGTATAAACAAAAGAAATGATATAGCAGATATCGGATGGGGACTTGGTTTCTGTATTGTTGCACTTCTATCATTACAATTTGATTTCTATACACGTGGAGGGCTAGATGCGAGAAGTGTTGTTATTACAGCATTGGTACTTATTTGGGGAATTCGTCTTGCAGGACACATATATCTTAGGAATCGCAAAAAGACAGAAGACCCTCGCTATGCAAAATGGAGGGCAGAATGGGGAAGGTGGTTTTATATTCGAAGTTTTCTTCAGGTATTTATTTTGCAAGGAGCTCTCCTTCTACTCATCTCTCTTCCCATCGTATTTGGTAACACGATGCATATGCCGATTTTTCCAACTTTCATTGATATTATCGGAATCAGCTTTTGGCTTATAGGATTCATGTATGAAGTAGTCGGGGATAGAGAGCTTGCTCATTTCTTGAAAAATCCTGAGAATAAAGGCAAAATCATGGACAGAGGACTCTGGTCAATCACTCGTCATCCAAACTATTTCGGTGAAGTCACTCTATGGTGGGGTGTCTGGCTCATTGCAATCAGTGGTGGAGCTCCGTGGTGGAGTATTATAGGACCTTTGACTATTACGATTCTTATAACTCAAGTTTCTGGTATACCAATGACAGAAGCCAGATATAAAGGTAATATTCTATATGATGCCTACAAGAAACGTGTGAGCGCACTCATACCTCTTTATCCTGGCAAGAAGCTATTTGGTACCTTGCGAAAAGAAGGGCGGGGTGAAAAGACTATTACTAATAAATAATTATTTTTTATGATTATATTTGCTTTACTCGCGATTTCGTTTGTAATATATGTTCTACTCGATTACATTTGGATCGGCATTCTCATGCAAAATTTCTATTCAAAATCACTCAGCGCAGTTGGTTTGATTGAAAATGGTAAATTCAAGCCACGTTTGCTCGCGATGTTTGCTGTGTATTTGTCACTTTCTTTTTTGACAGTGTTTCATCTCATTCCTAAAGTTACTGGTTTCGATAAAACTAGCTTGCTTTACACATTTCTCTTTGGTGTAGCTGTATACGCTTTCTATGAGTTTACAAACTACGCGATTATCAGAGACTGGCCAAAAAAGATTATCCTCATTGATATTCTCTGGGGAGGAGTGCTCGTTGCCATAGGCTCATGCCTTACCTTTGTCATTAGCGCAAGAATCTTTTTCTAACATGCTCTATATTGTCGCAACACCCATTGGAAACCTAGAAGACATAACGCTTCGTGCAATACGAACATTGAAAGAAGTGGATCTGATTCTTTGCGAAGACTCGCGAGTGACTAGAAAGCTCCTTGATCGCTACGAGATCAAAACCCCATACTCAGTTTTCCATGCCAACACAGCACCAAAGAAAATCGAAGAGTTCCTCACTGTTTTGGAAAATGGTAAGAACATAGCCCTAGTCACAGATGCTGGAACACCAGGAATTTCAGATCCGGGTGTGTTGTTGGTTATGAAAATAAAAGAAAAATTTGGAGACCAAATAAAAGTGGTACCTATTCCTGGAGCTTCTGCGTTAACCGCAGCCGTATCTGTATCTGGTGTTCCGATGCATGAATTTTTGTATGTTGGATTTTTGCCACAAAAGAAGGGGCGCGAAAAACTTATCCAGGAAATAGCTGATAATAGACGTGCGGTAGTCTTGTTCGAATCGCCACATCGTGTCGCCAAACTAATGGAGTCTTTGGATAAGGCGGGTGTCAGTGAAGTTGTCATCTCAAGAGAAATTACGAAAATATATGAAGAAATCTTTTCAGACACCCCAAAAGCACTATCTCAACGCTATACGAAGACACCGCCAAAGGGTGAGTTTGTAGTTATTGTTCGACCTAGAAAATAGCTGTGCTATAATCCTAATATGAAAACGAACCAGAAAACATTTTTTATTATAGGCCTTGTGCTCATCATCATTTCGCTTATTGGATTGGGAAGTGGACTAAAAGAATTTTTGACAATTCTTATAGGAATATTCATTATTATTCTTTCATACTTTTTGCCAGGCGCTCGTGGCTTTCTCGGCAACAGACAATCAAACGCTTTTATAGAGAATACAAAAAAAGATATACCATCAGTCGACGTCAATGAAAACAAAACACAAATTTAAAACTATATTATTCTTAGGCGTAATAGCATGCCTACTGCTTTTGGGATACGTTACACTCCCTGCCATCTTTTCACAATCATATTCATCTGCAGTCAAAGCTGACGAAAGTATCACTGACACTGTCAATAAAGAAATCATTGCAGAAGCGCCCATTGTAGCTCCAGTCGAGCACATTGAAACACCTGAAAGTGTGAAAGCTATATATATGACTGCATGTGCAGCTGGCACTCCGTCATTCCGAACAAACATCGTAAGTCTTCTCGACCAAACAGAACTTAATGCAGTCATCATTGATGTCAAAGACTTTAGTGGGACACTTTCCATACCAAGCGAAAATCCACTTCTGGCCAGTGCTGTAGGAGGCAAAGGATGCAAAGTCAAAGATATGAAGGATTTTGTTGCAACATTGCATGCAAAAGATGTATATGTTATTGCACGAGTTACAGTGTTTCAGGATCCCCTTTATGCAACACTTCACCCTAACGAGGCAATAAAGCGCATTAGTGACGGCAAGTTATGGGCAGACAAAAACGGCCTCAACTACCTATATCCGGGATCTGAATCTGTTTGGAATTACATAGTAGCAATTGCTGAAGAATCCTATGCGATGGGATTTGATGAAATAAACTTCGATTACATTCGTTTCCCGTCTGACGGAGATATCAAAAACATGGCAGTACCTGCCGCTAGTGGCCTCACGAAAGCTGATATCATAGAAAACTTTTTCTCATATCTTAATAGCAGACTAAAGGACACTGGCATGGTCACGTCAGCTGATCTCTTCGGCATGACAACAACAAATCGAGACGATCTAGGTATTGGGCAAGTTCTCGAGCGGACTCTGCCTTACTTTGATTATGTGGCACCAATGGTTTATCCATCACACTACCCAAAGGGATTTAACGGCTGGAGTAACCCAAATAGTGTGCCATACGAGCTGATACGCTTTGTCATGCAAAGTGCAGTAGAAAGGACAACGGCTCTCAAGAATGATGTGACACAACCAGAATGGCTTCGAGAAAAGGTAAGTCCCGACCAGCTACGCCCATGGCTTCAAAATTTCTCATTGGGACAACCTCCTTATGGAGCAAATGAGATAGCGGGACAAATCAAAGCGACACATGACGTAGGACTTGATTCATGGTTCCTCTGGGATGCAAGCAACAAGTACACAAACACCAAGGCTGGTTTGTCCTTATGATTCAAAATTGACCCGATTCATTAAATTTGAGATAATCAGCGTATGAATACTGATTTAAAGAAAAGAAGTATACGAATTTTTAAGATCTTCGCGCTCATAGCGCTCTTTTTTCTTGTAGGAATCTATGTAGGCTATGCAGGACGACCAGAAATTTCTAAGATAGCATCTGTTTTGAACAAAGAACCTGCTTTTGCTTCACCTGTTGACTTTGAGCCATTTTGGAAGGTGTGGAACCTCATTGATGAAAAATATCCAACAACTGTTTCGAATCAAGACAAAGTATGGGGAGCAATCAAGGGGTTGGCAGATTCAGTTGGTGATCCATACACTGTGTTTATGCCACCAGAGGAAGCCTCACAGTTTAGAGATGAGATAGATGGTGAATTTGGCGGTATAGGAATCGAAATGGGAATGAAGGATGGATATATTTCTGTCATAGCTCCACTGAAAGATTCTCCTGCCGAGAAAGCTGGCATTAAGACTGCAGATATACTTGTGAAGATTGACGGTATCTCAACAACTAATATGTCGATAGACGAGGTTGCAAGTGTTGTAAAGGGAGAGAAGGGTACAAAAGTTGTCATAACGGTACTAAGAGAAGGTCAGGACTCGCCACTCGAGTTTACCATTGTGCGTGACACGATTACAGTTCCAATCCTCGACAGTGAATATAGGGAGGAAGATGATGTTTTCATAATTAGTTTGTACGACTTCAGCGCCAATGCGCCAGTCATGTTTCAGGGTGCTTTACGCGAATTCCTAAACACGAAAAGCAAAAATCTTATCTTAGATTTGCGTGGCAATCCAGGCGGTTATCTTGACGGTGCAGTAGATATTTCAAGCTGGTTTTTGTCATCAAATCAAACAGTGGTGAGGGAAGATTTTGGAGATGGTGAACCTGAAAAAGTTTACAAAAGTAGAGGCTACGACGTTTTCAAGAATTCTGGCCTCCGTATGGTAGTGCTTGTCGATGGTGGCTCAGCATCTGCGTCGGAGATTGTAGCTGGCGCACTTAAGGAAAATAATATCGCAACTCTCGTGGGTCAAAAAACATATGGCAAAGGTTCAGTGCAAGAACTGGTTCCCGTAACACCTGACACCTCACTGAAGATCACTGTGGCAAAATGGTTTACACCCAACGGCATATCCATTTCGGACCAAGGACTTCTCCCTGACTATACAATCGAGCTGACAAAGGAATCACTAGAAAATGGAGAGGATTTACAATTACAGAAGGCAATTGAGATTTTAAATGAAATATAATTTATGAAAGTAATACTACTTCAAGACATAGCTCGTGTCGGAAAAAGATATGACATTAAGGAAGTCCCAGCGGGATTTGCTCAAAATGTCCTGATTCCAAAAAAGCAAGCACTCTCCGCAACACCTGAGAATATTAAACTTGCTGAAAGCAATAAGGAGAAAATAAGACTGGAGAAAAGTCAGGCAGACGAGACAGTAAGAAAAAATCTAAAAGAATTGGGAAGCGTCCAGTTGATAATCAAAGCAAATGCTAACGAAAAAGGAAACCTATTCAAAAGTATTCATGTAAAAGAAATAGTATTCGCCTTGAAAGAAAAACTTAACATCAGCATAGAGGAGAAAATGATCGAACTCGAACATCCGGTAAAGGAAGTAGGGGACTTTCAAATTCCCATTGTCGCAGGTGGACTAAAGGGGCACTTTTTGCTTACGATTGAGGCTTTGTGATCCTTTTTATGTGTACACCTCCTTCTGTATCTTTGATTTTATAGCCCAATTTTTTTATTTCATTTCGCAACGCATCCGACGTGGTCCAATCCTCATTTTTTCTAGCAGTATCTCTTTCCTTTATAAGATTTTGTATACCAAGAGGAACGACAAACTCGTCCTTTTTCTCAAGACCCAAGCCAAGGACACGATCACAATCCAAAATTGTAGCCTTTTTGTCTGCGTCACCAACTGAATCATCTTTCAGCAATATCCAAATAAGAGCAATCGCCCCTGCAGTATCAAAATCATTTTCGATAATAGCAGCGAATTTCTTTTCATACCCTTGGTCAACGATGCCGTCGTTAGGAAGTCCCTCTACTATATCCAAAAGTTTTTCCAGAGCGGTTGAACTGGCCGTTAGTGCATCAAAACTAAAATTGATAGACGTCCGATAGTGTGCAGTCAAGAGAAGATAACGGAATGCGATCGGGTTGTGTCCCATGATAGCTATATCTCGAAGTGTGTAGAAATTGTTGAAGCTCTTCGACATTTTCTTGCCTTCTACCAGAACCCATTCATTGTGCATGAAGTAACGAGCATATTCTTTTCCCGTCGCACATTCTGACTGAGCAATCTCATTTTCATGATGAGGAAATTTGTTATCAACACCTCCCGTATGAATATCGATAGTTTCCCCAAGTGTTTTCATCGCCATAGCAGAACATTCGATGTGCCACCCCGGTCGTCCTTTACCGAGACGTGTCTCCCAAAAAATAGATCCGTCTGCCTCATCCCATGCCTTCCAAAGTGAAAAGTCTTGAACGTTGTCCTTGTCGTATTCATCATTTTTCATTCGGCCTTTTGCATTTTCTTTCATAGCGTCATGATCAATACGCACAAGTTTGCCATAGTTTTCATCTTTTGATAGATCAAAGTAGACACTGCCGTCAGCTGTTTTGTACGCATAGCCCTGGTTCAAAAGTCTTTCAATAATGACCACCATTTCCTCTATGTAGTCTGTCGCTTTTGTGTATTTATCTGCTGGAATTATGTTGAGCGATCCTATATCCTCCACAAACGCTTGGATATAGGGATCTGTAAGTTCTCTAAGTGATTGACCTGACTCTTGGTGTGCACGAATAATCTTATCTTCCACATCAGTGAAGTTCATAACATGAAAAACGGGATACCCTAGGTAAGTCAAAACACGCTTTACCGTATCTGCGAAAATAAATGCTCGGAAATTTCCAATATGAGCAAAATTGTACACAGTCGGTCCGCAAGAGTAAAAAGTCGTTCTGTGCGCATTAATTGGCGTGAACACTTCAAGTTCTTGCGACAGTGAATTGTGAATCTTTAGAGCCATTTCTTTTTTTTGAAATATACTATAAGTACAACGATCAGCAGGACCATCGCACCGCCAACAAACACAAGATTAGCTTTCGTTTTGATAAGAAGAAGTTGGGGGCTTGTATTCATAGCAAAAAATCCTGTCACGAGAGTCAACAAAAGAATGATGAAAGTAAGGGAAGTGAGAAATCTAATAGTCTTGCTTGTCTTCACAGAAATAAGAGAATCATTTGTCACACGTATATCAGAGAGAATTTCTTTGTGGCCCTCAAGCACTGTTCTGATCTTGTTGTACTCATCATTGATGAGACTCTGGTGATAGACAAACGACGAGCCAAAAAATGTTGCGCCTGCTTCAGAAAAAGACCGAAGTACGTCAGCGTGAAATCGAAGTGCTTGCTTGAACTCTACCAAGTCGCGGTTGACATGTGAAATTGCTTCAACTATTTTTATTTCTTCACTATCAAATATTCTTGATTCAATTTTTCGAATTTTTGTATTTATCTTCTCCAAGTCATTCATTACGTCGAGGTAGATTTCGCGTATTATGTTATGAAAAAGAAATCCTGGGTGTTCTGCAATGCTTGATTTCTTGATGAGCTGTTTCTCCTCAATCGAATGAGTCAAACGTTCGAGAGCAAAACATGGTTCATAATGTACTGTAATCACATATGATTTTCCAATAACAAAATCAATCTCATGTTCACGAATTGATTTGTCTGTACGTACAGGAAAGTGAAGAACCAGATATATTTGATCTTTGTACCGATCTGCTTTCGACCGAGGTGTTCTTTTCAATAATTCTTCGCAGAGCAAATCCGGAAGTGAGTATGATTCTTTTAAGTCGCGTATTTCTTCTCTGGTTGGAGACGCCACATCTACCCATGTTATCTCTCCGAGTTTATACTTGCTTATCATTCTCCTATTTTACTCCAAAATCCTTTATATTTCAATACATATTTGACATTTTGAACAAAAAAAGTTAAAGTAGTACCGCTATGACATTTGCAATCATTATGACTGGAGGCAAGCAATATAAGGTCTCAAAAGGTCAAAAACTAAAGATAGAGAAGCTAGCTGGCGATTTGAAGGCAGGAGACAAAGTAACTTTTGACTCTGTCTTACTAGTTGACGACGGCAAGAAGACAGCGTTTGAAGCATCAGATTTGGCTGGAAAGGCAGTTTCTGGAGTAGTTGTACAGCAAGGACGTCACGCTAAGGTTTTGGTGACGAAGTATAAAGCAAAATCTCGCTACCTTAAGAGAAACGGCCACAGACAGCCTTTCACAGAAGTAGAAATTACAAATATTGCATAAAAATCCCTTCGGGGATTTTTTGCTGTTTATTAGTTTAAGAGTTATGTATAGACCTGAGAGGAACGTGGTGCTGACAGAAAATAGCCATGAGCTTGCTTAGGTGGAGAAGTTGGGTTGTTTAAGCTCTGTTCTTAAGAGCAGATATGATAGTTTCTGAATCCGAATATTCAAGCTCAGTACCAGTCGAAAGTCCTCGACCCAAGCTGTGAACGGGGATAGCGTCGCCAATAATCTCTGAAACAAATTTTCGCAGATACTCATCCGTGTATTCACCTTCGCGTGTAGCAGACATAGCCAAAATTATTTCCTTCAATTGCATTTTTTCTTTTAGAAGCTTAGACTTCAACTCACCCAAGCGAACACGTCTTTCTGGATTTTTTTCAAGTATTGGTATAAGTCCACCGAGAACAAAAAACAATCCGTCATATACACCACTACGCATGATTGAGTCATAATCCGCATCCTTTTCAATAAGGAGAAGAGTCGTCGCAGATTTTCTGTCGTCGCATGTAGTGCAGACCTTCAATGCATTCTGTTCGATGAAGTAGCGGTGGCATTCTACACACTCAGCAATTCTCTTGTGTAGCATTTCCATTTTTTGCGCAATATCCTTTATTGATTGAGAACTTTGACGCAACAAATAATAGACAAATCGTTTCGATTGTCTTTCTCCAATTCCTGGGAATTGAGCGAATACTTTTGCTAAGTCATCAATAGGATTCATTGTATAAATTTGTTATCCAAACGCTTCATCAAGTGACGCCCCCCGTCGTGCATACTGCGGTGCGTCTATGTTTTTTGCTACGCTGTGAAATGTGGTCGTTGCTGAATCGAACATGAGGTCGACTTCGCCTGTTGGGCCATTTCTGTGCTTCGCCACAATGAGTTGGGTAACGCCATCGACATTTCCACCTCCCTGTCTATCCATTTCGTCGCGATGAATGAACATGACTATGTCAGCGTCCTGCTCAATAGAACCTGAATCACGCAAGTCAGAGAGTTTGGGACGTCCACCGCGTGTTTCAACTGCACGAGAAAGCTGTGAGAGAGCGACAACAGGTACTTCGAGCTCGCGTGCCAGTGCTTTGAGAGAGCGTGATATCTCTGTTACTTGGTTTACCATGGAATCATGGTTTTTGTTGGTTGCCATGAGCTGGAGATAGTCGACTACTATAAGTCCTAGACCATGCTCGCTTTTGATTCTCCGAGCAAAAGATTTCATCTTGTTGACAGTATTTGCAGCTTGGTCGTCAATATATATTGGGGCATTTGACAAACGGTCGAGAGCGTCACGAATACGAAGGAAATCATCGCTGTTATCTAGCTTACCTGTGCGAAGTTTCCATGCATCAACGCGAGCTTCCGTCGCAAGCATACGGGTAACGAGTTGAGATGAACTCATTTCGAGAGAGAATACAACAACGGGGACATTTTCACGTACAGCAGCGTGTCTTGCAATATCAAGCGCAAGTGTCGTCTTACCCATAGAAGGACGTGCAGCTAAAATAATGAGATCAGATTTTTGAAGTCCTGATAGCTTCAAATCCAAATCGTGATAGCCGGTTGGTACACCACGCATTGCTCCGTCACTTTCTTGGAGCTTCTCGAGTTCTTCCCAAGTACTTTTGAGTGTGTCTTTGAAAGATGTTCCGCCGTTTCCCTTTATAAGTCCAGTAATTGAAAAGATTCTTTTCTCTGCATTATCAAGTACTTCTGATATTTCAGTTCCATCTTCCGCGTATGCAAGCTGAGAGATTGCATCAGATGCAGTAATGAGATTCCTTAGCTGGAATTTGTGGTAGATGTGATCTGCATAAAAACGTATGTTTGCGCTTGAAGGAACCGACTGTACGATTTCAGTAAGGTATGTCGCACCACCTATCCTCTCTAACGATTTATCTTCTTTGAGTTTTGCAGACACAGAAAGCAAGTCGATTGGTTCACTTTTTGCTGAAAGTGTTTCCATTGCTTTGAAAATAGCTTTATGTCTGTCGCTGTAGAAAATGTCCTGAGAAAGTACATCGTCAACCTCAAACAAAGATTCGGGACGAAGCATGATAGCTCCCAATACAGCCTTTTCGGCATCAAGATCTTGCGGGGGAATACGTCCGTGTACTTCTTTTTCTTTCATAGGTCTGATTGTACCAGTCCAAACAGTCCTCTCAAAGCTCTAATACACTCAAATGTGTTTGTAACATGTGAATAAATTTCACCTTTAAAAATAAAGCGCATTTTGGTATACTTTAGGTTATGTTACACAAAAGATTACTATCGGGAATACAACCAAGCGGACGGCTCCATATTGGAAATTATTTCGGCGCACTAAAGCAATTTGTTGATTTGCAAGACAAATACGAGTGTTACTTTATGATTGCTGACTATCATGCACTTCACTCAGTCAACTCGAGAGAAGAGTTACGAGAGAATATCCTCAACACTGCCATTGATTACCTCGCTATCGGACTCGATCCTGCCAAGGTGACGATATTTCAGCAATCACAAGTGAGCGAGCATACTGAGCTCGCATGGATTTTTGACACCATAACGTCGATGCCGTATCTTATGCGGGCACACGCGTTTAAAGATGCAGAAGCAAAGAACAAGGATATCAGTGTCGGAACATTCAACTACCCGATGCTTATGGCCTCTGACATTTTGCTGTATGATCCAGAAATAGTTCCAGTAGGACAAGACCAAAAGCAACATATTGAAATTACTCGTGACACCGCTGGAAAATTCAACAGCACCTACACTGAGCTTTTCAAACTACCCGAAGCTCTCATCATCGAAAACGTCGCAATAGTTCCAGGTATTGATGGGAGAAAGATGTCAAAGAGCTACAGGAACACAATAGAACTTTTTGCAACTCGTGAAGAAATAGAGAAGGCTGTTATGAGTATCGTCACAGATTCAGAAACTGATGTTCCGACAAATGTTTATGCAATTCATAAACTTTTCAAATCCGAAAGTGAATTGAAATCTTTGTATGAAGAAAACAAAGGGAAGTACAAAATTCTCAAAGAGGCTTTGATAGAAGACATCGACGTGTTTATTTCTCCAATACGACAAAGACGGGAGGAGTTGCTCAACGACAAAAAAGCTATTATCAAAATACTCAATGATGGAAGTGCGATAGCAAAAGTACTCGCAGAGGAGAAGATGGTGAAGGTCAGAAATGCAGTCGGCGTTTCGTTGATTGACAATTAGTTTGTATATGGTATAATATCAAAATTATGGGAGAAGTTATTATGTTCATCATCAAACTCATTCTCGGCATCATCGTTGCTGTCTTTTTTGCCATTCACTTGGGTCTAGAGAAATGCATTGAATATCTGCGCAAGAAAAATCATCCTTACACCAAACCACTCGAAATATTCTTGATAGCAATCTCTCTCCCTTTTGGACCTATCTGCAACGCATTCGAAAGCATGCACAGCCACTAATATGCGCAAAAAGACCATGAAAAAAGAGTGGCATAACGAATTAATAGCACTTTTCAAAAAAATGAAATCTGCTAACGAGTTGGATGAATTCCTTAAGGACTTACTAACTGAGAACGAATATCGCGAAATGATCATCCGTATTCAAATCGTCAAAATGCTTGCGCAAGGGAAAACGCATCGCTACATCTCGCGCTCTCTTGGCGTAGGTGTTGCAACGGTGGAAAGGGGAGTAAAGGAACTTGACGACCCACACGGTTCCTTCTCAAAGATATTCAAAAAAACTGCTAAATAGGCAGTTTTTTAGTTATCCACACATTTTAGCGAACCTGCTTGACCATTTACCACCGTACTAGTACACTGCTACATATGAAAGAAAACGGGAAAATACTAAATAATTTTTCATGGTGGCAGCACTACAGACTCTGGCCGGAGCGTCTTTTGACGTAGTATACACTTCTCATTGAAGCAATCGGCCAATCAGCCGGTTTTTTGTTTGTACCATGTGGCCTTACAGGTGGGCACTGATCAGAACGGATAGCGCTCGCCTCAAAGTCCTGATGGATTTAGAAATATTCTTTAAAAAATTATAAATAATGATATGAAAAAGACTTTAACTCAAAAAGTATCTCTATTCATAGTACTAGGGCTACTGATTCTGACTATTCTTCAATCAATTTTTTCACTATGTCGATCTGATATATTTCTTGCAGTTGTAATTCTAGGATCAACAGCAATTCTTCTTATCATGATGCACAAAATTTTTTTTATAGTACATTCACTAAATAACAAAAATGAAAAAAAATGAATCAATGATTGCAGTAATGCAAATTCTGGTAGCGGCTGAACAAAGTTTGGCGGACCATCGTATTAACCATGAGATAAGCGCGCGAACGCTTTCCAAAGCCGGCCTTGATATGATCATCAAGTGTCTCTATGCCGACGGTGTATGGTGGGTATCGGGACTCAGGTACATGCTCAAACGTGCCAGAAATAAACGCTTTATACAAGCGCTCTCTGACAATCTTGCATGTGAGACAGGATATAGCGGAGGTAGTGCGCACATGGTGCTTCTTGATGACTTTATCGAAAGTATCTGTCTTAAAATCGATATGAACGATCCAATCTACAGGGATGCGACAAAGCGCGCTCAGCAGGAAAATCTTATGCTGAAGAAGGCAACTGAACCGCAAAAAGCAGGTTTCATGCTTGCCACAGAGCATATATTCCCAAAAATGCTTCAGGTAATTCGACCGGCCGTACTCGATCACTATCCAAAAGCAATCATGAACTACATCGATGAACATATTGAAGTAGATGCCGATGAACATGCGATTTGGATGCAAGAATCGGTTGAGCAAATTATAGCTGAATCGGAAGAATATACTTCGGAAATCATGGAAGAAATGAATAATGTAGTTCTATCATCTATGTATCCTTTGGATATTGCCATAGGCGCATCTTCCAAAAGTCTTATTTCATAAGTACGCTTGCAAGGTCCAAACCGGTGGAATATTTCTACCGGTTTTTTTATTTGAAAAGCTGTGGTATAGTGTTGTTACCTTTGATCCTTTTGACAAAAGGGGAGGAACAAATACAGCTTATAAGTGATAGCTTGTAGTACATACAATGAGGTTCTTGCAATCGGTCGGATTGAGGAGAACAAAGTAGGGTGGCACCGCGTTTCGCAAGAATCGCCCCTGCGTAATTATGAAATAATTCATAGTTCGTGGAGGCGATTTTTGTTTCCCGGCTACACATATATGAGAACATACATACGAGACTTGAGTGCGAAAAAAGGAGAAGAGGTGACGATCATGGGCTGGGTGGACGTGCGTCGCGACCAAGGGAAAATGATATTTCTCGATTTTCGAGATATGTCAGGCTATGTCCAAGGTGTGATCCTTCCAAACAGCACGGAGGCTATGGAAGTAGGAAAGACGCTACGACCAGAGTGGGTTGTAGAGGTCACCGGCAAGGTAAACGAACGACCAGAGCGGAACAAACAAGCTGACAAACAAAACGGAGACATAGAGCTTGAAATATTAGGAATAAAGGTTTTGAACAAGGCTGAAACACCACCCTTTGACCCCTCTGGTGACACGATGGAAGTTGGAGAGGAAGTTAGACTCAAATATCGTTATCTTGATCTCCGAAGTAAACGAATGCAAAAGAACATCCGCATGCGCGACAAAATCATCACTTTCTTCCGCGATTACATGCACAAAAATGATTTTGTTGAAATCGAGACACCAATTTTGATGAAGGGAACACCGGAGGGTTCACGCGAATACCTCGTTCCTTCGCGACTTGAGAATGGAAAATTCTATGCACTTCCACAATCTCCACAACAGTTCAAACAACTCTCAATGGTCGCGGGATTTGAGCGTTACTTCCAAATTGCACGATGTATGCGTGACGAAGACACGCGCGGAGACAGACAACCAGAGTTCACACAACTCGATTTCGAGATGTCATTTGTTGAACAAGAAGATGTGCTGGCGTATACGGAAGAAATGTTTATCAAGCTTGTTACAAATCTATATCCAGAAAAGAAAATAACATCACTTCCGTTTCCACGGCTTACCTACGCTGAAAGTGTTGAGAAACATGGCTCTGACAAGCCAGATTTGCGCGAGGATAGAAATGATCCGAACGAACTTGCGTTTTGTTGGATTCTTGATTTTCCAATGTTTGAAAAGACCGATGATGGAGAACTTCAGGCCGTCCACCATCCATTTTGTTCTATTAAACCAGAAGATAAGGAAAGATTTATGAGTGGAGAAGATATGTTCAGCATCCGCGCAAATGCGTATGATCTTGTGTTAAACGGTTACGAGCTTTCTTCTGGTTCCATTCGTATCCATGAGCGAGATATCCAGAAGCAGGTATTCGATCTTCTCAAAATACCAGAAGAAACACAGCAGATGAAATTTGGTCACATGCTCGAAGCATTCACCTACGGCGCACCGCCACACGGTGGGTTTGCACCGGGTATAGATCGCATTGTCATGATTCTTCAAAACGAACCAAACATTCGCGAGGTAATCGCATTCCCAAAAACTGGAGAAGGCAAGGACCTTATGATGGGCTCTCCGTCTGAAATTCCAGAAAAGCAACTCCGAGAGTTGGGTATTGATCTACGAAAAAAGCAATAAAAATTCCCTCGTATAATTGAGCAAATTGCGAAATTTTATTTTAGTTTATGCGTCTATTTTTATTTGGTAAAAAGTGAGTATTTTTACACCCATGTCTCCTTCAAAATGAGATGTGGTGCCAGTGAAGAACGGACTGTAAGAATTGACCACCTCGGATTTCAATCGCACATTCTTACCCTAATGCTCAGCGGTAAGAAACATTCTGTCCTTCACCGCAAAAGGAGTCTTTTCGTTTTCAATGTGAACCTGAATACAATAAGAGCTTTTGTCCTTGCTACCTTGAACAACTTTAAATGTGCACTGTGTAATTTTTCTATCTACTTGATTCGCAGATTGAAGTTGTCCAAAAAACATGACGTTAGTCGGAAGCGCAGGTGCTACTTCCAGCGCCGGAGAAAAATGTAGCGAGTTGTCAGGTTGAAATTCAGGCATGAATTTGATTTTTATATACTAATTTGTAGTATAACAGCCCCGCGTAGTGTGGCACAAATCCTCACAAAAAGTTACAATGGATCCATGTCAGAGACAACTTTGCACGAATTTAAAGTCAAAAGCACTGTTTTCGAGGGGCCACTCGAGCTTCTACTCGAGCTTGTTGAGTCGCGCAAACTTCATATCAACGATATATCTTTGGCGCTCGTTACGGAAGAGTATTTGGCGTACATGAAAAATTTGTCAAGTGAGAACTTGGGACTTATGACACAATTCCTTTCAATTGCTTCTACTCTCATTCTCATCAAATCAAAATCTCTACTCCCAAACCTTTCGTTGACTCGCGAGGAGGAAACGGATATACAAGTACTCGAAAACCGTTTGCGGATGTATCAAGTAATCAAAGAATCTCTAGAGCCACTTGCAAATTTGTATGGCGTCCGCATTATTTACCCTGCACCTGAAAGAGATTTTGCAACTCCAGTATTTAGCCCTGACCAATCTCTAACAAAGGAGAGAATGCTGGCATCGATAACAAGTGTTATCTCAGCACTACCGCAACCAGAGATAGCAAAACCAGAAGTCGAAATTCAAAAGATGATGAGCATTGAGGATGCGATTAATAATCTGACGGAGAGACTGTCGAAAGCGACAGAACTCTCATTCAAATCTCTTACCGAAGCTGGTACGAAGAGTCCTGCTGAAGCAAAAGTCTTTGTTATAGTGTCATTCCTTGCTATGCTGGAAGTCGTCAGACTTGGCCTCATGGATGTCTTACAACAAAGTGAGTTTGGCGACATAACATTTATCAAAACAGAAATTATCAGCGACATCTCTCAAGATTAATTATGATTTCAACAAGCGCAAAAATTGAATCACTTCTGTTCTTTAGAGGAGAGCCAATATCAAAGAACGATATTGTAAAATTACTAAAGATAACGAGCACTGAATGCGACGATGGTATTCGTGAACTGGAGGCATGTCTATCGGAACGGGGGATTGTGCTTCTAAAACGTGACGATGACTACTCTCTCGGAACTCATCCAGAGCTCGGAATATTTTTTGAAGCTATCCGGAAGGAGGAATTATCAAAGGAACTTTCAAAAGCGTCCCTTGAAACAATTGCTATAATACTTTATAGAAAACGGGCGACTCGTGGGACTATCGACTACATCCGCGGTGTGAATTCAAGTTTCATTATACGAAATCTACTTGTTCGAGGATTGATAGAACGAGAACAAGATTCCAATGACGCTCGTGCGTATATGTACAAACCATCTTTTGATTTACTACAATATCTTGGCGTTAATACTGTCGAAGCCTTGCCAAACTTTGCTGAGTATTACAAAACTCTCATGAACAACGCCTCAGAATCGGCAGTTAATGAGCCAGCATCCTAACCTATGCTGGGCTTTAATATAAAAGATTTGTACGTAGCATCTTTCTTTGTTCTCGTGCTCATTGGAGCGTTTTTTCTCGAGAAGGCACCTCAGCCAGAACAAATCGTTGATACCAGAGCAGAAGAGTCCTCTAATGAAATTTTTCTTGCTGAATCTCTTTTTGCCTATGACCCAAACACAGAAAAAGTACTGTTCAAAAAAAATGAAGAGACTGTTCTTCCGCTTGCATCAATCACCAAACTCATGACGGCTTATGTTGCACTTTCGTCTCTTCCAAAGGAGACAGTAGTAACTATAAGCAAACAATCACTCATGATGCCTGACGATCACGGACTTTTAGTAGATGAGAAGTGGCAACTTTCAAATATTATTGAATTTATGTTACTTGTCTCATCGAACGATGCTGCGCGTTCAATTCGAGAAACGTACGAGAATATTCACTCCAACTCTTTCATCGCAAGCATGAACGTGACGGCAGTAGAGCTAGGTATGATGAAGACAATATTTTATAACGAAAGCGGTCTTGACGCAGAAGAAACTGCGGGTGCATATGGCACGGCTTTGGATGTCGCAATATTACTTGATGCGTTCTCAAAGAAGTTTCCTGAGGCACTCTCAGGAACTGGCTTAGAGTCACGAAAATTCACATCACTTTCAGGTATAGTTCACAATGTCGAAAATACCAACAAAGACATCAACACATTTCCAGGACGTTTGGGTTCTAAAACAGGTCTCACGGATATCGCTGGAGGAAATCTCGCTTTCATTTTTGATAGGGGTATTCTCTCACCAGTTGTTGCTGTCGTGCTTGGGTCAACTAAGGATGGCAGATTTGCTGACATGCATCTTTTGGTAGAAAGTATTATGGAAAAGGAACTCGCGCCTTTTTAAAATTCAAATTAAAGATTATAATATCAGTATATGGATCTCGCTTACATAAATGCAGTCAAAATATTTCTTCCTGCGACTTTAGCCTTTCTGATAGGTATTGGCATAACTCCACTTTTTTCGCACTACTTTTATAAGTGGAGACTTTGGAGAAGACACGGGAGGAGCCAGAGTCTACCAGCAATAAATCATATAGAGGAAATAGCAAATGACAGCATTGAGACAGAGACACCTCGTGTTGGTGGCATGATAGTGTGGATAGCTGTATTTCTTACAATAGGACTTATTTTCGTTATATACATCATCTTTCCAAACTCCATAACGTCTAAGTTAGAGTTTCTGAGTCGAAATCAAACCTTTGTCCCTATTGCAACACTTTTCATTGGGGCACTTATGGGATTAGCTGATGACCTCTTGCAAGTCTTTCCACCAAAGAAGCTTGTCGGAGATCCTATTTTTGTGCGATATGTGAAAGTGTTGCTTATTTCGATCCTTGCATTCATCGTCGGTTCGTGGTTCTACTACAAGCTTGGAATGACGTCTATCCACGTTCCGTTTGACGGCACACTCTATCTTGGTATTCTGATAATCCCATTTTTTATTATTGTGACGCTTGGTGTTTTCTCAACGAGCATTGTGGATGGCATCGACGGCCTCTCTGGCGGATTGTTAGCTACGGTCTTCGCATCATTTGCCGGTATCACATTTTTCAACAACCAAATAGACCTCGCCGCTTTTTGTTCCGTTATAATTGGCGCACTACTTTCATTTCTTTGGTTCAATATTCCACCGGCACGATTCTACATGGGGGAAACAGGTATGATGGCACTCACACTCACAATCTCGACAATCGCATTTTTGACAGATTCAGTATTACTACTACCAATCATTGCATTTCCACTTTTCATCACATCACTCATTGCGATTATTCAAATGGTTTCAAAAACATTTTTTGGAAAAAAAGTTTTTACTGTGGCACTTTTGCATCATCAGTTTGAATTACGTGGTTGGTCGAAAGCAAAAGTGACTATGCGCTACTGGATTGTCGCTCTCGTTTCAGCAACAGTCGGCATGGTTCTAGCAATATTAGGCTGAGTATGTTTGCAAAAGTAGACAAAGTTTTCCTTGTGCTTACGACAATCCTTACTATTTTGGGGATTATTATTTTCATTTCAGCATCAATGGGAATACTGGCTAAAAATGAAGCAAAATTTTGGGGAGTCATCACCAATCAACTTCTTTTAGGACTCGGTTGTGGAACCATTCTTTTTATTATTGTTCTTAAAACTCAATACCAAAAATGGAAGAACTTGGCATTCTTCATTCTCATCGGGTCAATCATGGTGACTTTGCTTGTCTATATCCCTAGCCTTGCGCTTAGCCACGGGGGAGCAAATAGGTGGGTATCTTTAGGTCCTGTATCATTTCAGCCTGCAGAATTTTTGAAAATTGCTGTCGTTCTCTATATGGCCGGCTGGCTATCTTGGGTAAAGGGGAGAGTCAACACAATCAGGTACGGCTTATTGCCATTTCTAGCGATTACTGGTGTTTGCGCTGGACTTCTTATCCCACAACCAGACACGAAGAGTCTTCTTCTCATAATAGCCTCAGTACTTGCAATGTATTTTGTTGCAGGACTTAAACTGAAATACGTCATCATTATTATGTTTGTAGGACTTGCCGCAGGAACATTCCTTGTGACGACACGTCCGTATCTTATGGATCGTGTTACTACATTCATAAACCCAGCAAGCGATCCCCAAGGATCATCTTATCAGCTCAAACAATCTTTAATTGCAATAGGGTCCGGCGGTATCTTCGGTCGTGGGCCGGGACAAAGTATTCAAAAATTCAGCTATCTTCCAGAGCCACAAGGTGACTCTGTCTTCGCTGTTGTCGGAGAGGAATTTGGATTTATTGGGACGTCGATACTTATTTTTCTTTTTATATCTTTTGCAATGCGTGGTTATCGTATCGCATCAAAAACTCCAGATCTATTTGGAAAACTTCTTATTGTTGGATTCATTACACTTATCATTATTCAGTCACTCATGAACATTGCGTCAATTATAGGACTTTTTCCATTAACAGGTGTTCCTCTTGTTTTCGTAAGCCACGGTGGAACTGCGTTGGCCCTTTCGTTGGGCATTACTGCTCTTGTATTGAGCATCTCGAAAACGGCGCAAATGGGACGTTAGGATAATTTTTAGTCCTATTTTATAATGAATATATGAAAATTGTATTAGCAGGTGGTGGCACAGGAGGACATTTTTTCCCTTTGATAGCTATTGCCGAAGAACTCCGAAAGATTGCTGAAATGGAAAAAATTATAGAATTGAAACTATATTATGTTTCAAACGATCCATATGACAAGGTCGCTCTTTTTGAGAATGGAATAACATTCAAGAAAATAAATGCGGGAAAGGTACGCACATACACTTCACTGCTAAATTTTTTTGATAAATTTAAAACGCTCTCTGGTATAGTTTTAGCGCTTTTAGTATTGTATGTCATCTATCCTGATGTCGTTGTGTCAAAGGGAGGTTTTGCAAGTTTTCCAACACTTGTTGCAGCTCGTATTCTTCGAATACCTGTCGTCTTACATGAGTCAGATACGCATCCAGGTCGTGTAAACCTATGGGCAAGCAAATTTGCAAAGCGTATTGGTATAGCATTCCCTGAGGCAGCTGAGTTTTTCCCAAAAGATAGAACAGCGCTTGTTGGTCAACCAATTCGGGGTGACATTTTGGTTCCTGCAAAAGAAGGAGCCTATGAATATCTCAAGCTCAACCCAACAATACCAACCATCGTTATTGTTGGAGGATCTACAGGCGCCGAAACAATCAACGATGTTATCATTGAGACACTTCCACAACTCCTAACGAAATATCAAGTCATACATCAGGTTGGAAAGAAAAATGAAAAGGAGATAACCGCTGCGGCAGATATAGTTCTTGAAAATAGTCCGAATAAAGAACGTTATAAAGTGTTTGGATTTTTCAATCCACTCGCGACGAAAATGTGTGCAGGTGTTGCCAAATTATATATATCGCGTGCTGGCGGAACTTCTATTGGCGAGATTTCGGCATGGGGAATACCATCAATCTTAATACCGCTTCCAGAAGCGGTTGACCATGCTGGGCACCAAAGAACAAATGCATATAGCTATGCCCGACACGGGGGAGCGATAGTTATGGAGCAACCAAATCTCTCCCACACTATTTTATTTGCAGAAATTGATAGAATACTAAGCGATCAAGCTCTTTGGCAAAAAATGTCTACTAGCGCCAAAAGTACAGCAGTGACTGACGCCGCTCGTATAATGGCAAAAGAAGTTTTAGCAATCGGACTTTCGCACGAAAAATAATATGACATCTGAAATCTTAAAAAAGAGTCTGGAAGAAATCATTGAGGGAGATGTAGTATTTGATGATGCTGTCCGCAAAATTGCAAGTCGCGATGCGAGTATTTTCGAAATCATGCCGACATGCGTCGTATATCCAAAGCACGAAAAGGATATTTCTGCGCTCGTAAGATTTGTTAGCGAGAACAAGATAGAAAATCCAGAACTTTCTCTGACAGTACGAAGTGCTGGAACCTGTATGTCGGGTGGGGCTATTAATAATTCAATTATTATCGATGTTACCAAATACATGTACGGCACACTTTCTGTCGAAAAAATAGATGATGGTGGCATAGCAAGAGTTCTGCCAGGAACGTATTACAGGGATTTCGACATTGAAACTAAAAAGCTTGGCTTAGTAATGCCGACATATAGTGCGTCCCGCGATATATGTACTGTGGGTGGAATGGTGGGAAACAATGCTGGTGGCGAAAAGTCTCTTGTATACGGAAAAACAGAAAACTTCGTAACTAGTCTTCGCGTTGTTTTCGATGATGGTAATGTGTACGAGATGAAGCCATTAACGCTCTCTGAACTAAAAGGGAAAGTGTCTGGTGCAGGAAGAGAGGGAAATATTTATAGTGCTCTTTTTGAACTTATCAGTACAAACTACGAGGAAATCATTTCAGCAAAACCGAAAGTTTCAAAAAATTCTGCTGGATATTACTTATGGAATGTCTATGACAAAAGCGCTGGCACGTTTGATCTTTGCGCTCTTATTGTTGGTTCACAAGGAACGCTTGGTATTATTACTGAAATTACTTTTCGTCTTGTCCAACCCAAAAAGTACTCGAGACTCATTGTACTTTTCTTGCGTGATTTGGATATCTTGCCCGATTTAGTAAATAAAATTCTGAAGACACGACCTGAAAGCATGGAGTGTTACGACGACAAAACATTTTTGATTGTATTACGCTACATTTACAGCTTTGCGAAACTTCTGGGAATAAAGAACTTTTTTAGACTTATTTTTAGTTTCGGCCCAGAGACACTCATGACCCTCAGGTATGGGTTTCCGCACTTAATAATGCTAGTGGAATATACCGGTGACTCCGAAGATGCTCTAAATGCACAAGCACTAGAAGCAACAAAAACGCTCGAAGATTTTAGGAAAATTGGAATTCATTTGACAAAAAGCGAATTCGAAGCGAGAAAGTATTGGACCATACGACATCAAGCGTTCAATCTCATCCGTTATCATCTCAAAAAGAAGAAATCTGAGCCGTTTATAGATGATGTCATAGTTACACCAGATAAATTATCTGTATTCTATCCAGCCTTATATAAAATTCTTGACGAACACAAAGACAAAATGACTTTTGCTGTCGGTGGACATTCAGGTGATGGTAATATGCATATTTACACGCTTCTCGATCCAAAGGAGTCAACGAACATGGAGATTATTCTTTCTGTCTCAGACAAAGTATACAACCTTGTCGCCGAGCTCGGTGGTTCCATCACAGCAGAACATAACGACGGCATTATCCGCACGCCATATCTCGAAAAGATGTTCTCGCCGACAATCCTTTCCTATTTTTCACAGACAAAGGAAATTTTTGACCCTAAACACATTTTCAATCCTCGCAAAAAAGTTGGTGGTACAAAGGAAGACATAAAGCGCTACTTCATAAAAGAGTAGAAATCTGCATACAATTACTTCTTTGTCACAAAACGTTGACTTTTGGCGTTATTTCGCATAGAATTTGACAATATGACTACAATAGAAGCTACCAAAAGAGACTCCAGCGCGACACGCGAGACATTACTAGGAAACGGCAAAATACCGGCTGTAATATACGGTTTTAATACCCCATCAACATCATTAGCTATTGGTTTGATAGATTTTAAAAAAGTATGGAAAGAAGCAGGGGAATCTGGAACAATAAGTGTTAGGACTGAGGCAGGCGAGTTTGATGCACTTATCCACGATGTACAGGTTAATCCTGTCACTGATGAGCCTATACACGCCGATTTCTTGGCCATCGACACATCAAAGCCTATTGAGGTAAATATTCCGATTGAATTCATTGGTGAGTCTCCTGCGGTCAAATCTGGCTTGGGTATGCTCGTAAAGGTACTTCACGAAATTCGCGTCGAAGGACTTCCTAAATCGCTTCCACACTCAGTTGAAGCAGATATTTCTAAGCTTGCAACACTCGAGGACCACATAACTTCTGGCGACATTATTCTTCCTGCAAACATTACACTTATCGGCAGGGCGGAAGACTTAGTTGCTCTTATTGAAAAAGAAAAGGAGGAAGAGGTTGTTAACGAGGTTGTTGATTTAAATGCAATCGAAGTTGAGAAGAAAGGCAAGAAAGAGGACGCCGAAGAAGCTCCAGCTTCATAAAGCTATTGAGCACCAAGGCAGCAGGTACTTGATATGAAAATATCTTCAAAACAAATTTATTCCGAAATAAACCGCAAACATATCATAGCGGTTCTTTTCGCATTCATTTTCATGATGACACCCGTACTCACAGTACTTGCGCTAACCGAGCAAGAGCGAGCGGCTTTAGTGGCAGAATTAGTGGTACTCGAAGCGGAAATTTCTGAAAAGGAGAAACTTCTAGCGGGCCAAAAGAAGCAGACGGGTTCGATATCTCGAGATGTTTCAATACTCACTAACCAAATTGCACAAGCAAAATTGAACATCAAGGCAAAAAACCTTCAAATCACTAAACTATCTGAAGAAATTGTAAACAAACAAGATGTCATCGAAACACTCGATCAAAAAATAGAACGTGAGAAAGAATCTCTCGCTCAACTTTTGCGAAAAACCAATGAAATAAACGATACATCATTGATACACATTGTGCTTGGCAAACAGTCACTTTCAGAATTTTACGTCGACCTCGATTCATTCCAATCCATCAAGGAAGACATCAGGCTCTCGGTCGCGGAAATAGAACAAGTTCAAGGAAAGACTACTGAGGAAAAGCAAGCACTTGAGGACAAAAAAAATGCTGAAGTAGACACGAAAGTCTCTCTCGAAGACAGCAAGAAAAAAGTTGAGCTCAACGAACAAGAGAAGAAAAAATTACTGAGTGTAAGCAAAGGAAAGGAAACGGAATACCAAAAAGTGCTAGCTGAAAGACAGAAGAAAGCATCGTCAATACGCGCAGCACTTTTCCAGCTTCGCGACTCTGGCGCAATTCCATTTGGAACTGCATTGACATATGCTGAATCTGCTCAAAAAAAGACTGGCGTCCGTCCAGCAGTAGTTCTGGCAGTACTCGAACAAGAATCAAATTATGGTGCAAACGTTGGTTCATGCTACTTAAAAAATACTGTGACTGGTGCTGGTGTTGGAAAAAATACAGGAACGCCATTTTCTAATGTTATGAAGCCAACACGAGATGTCACACCATTTTTGGCTATTACAAAAAAGCTCAATCTTGATCCCTTTACGACCCCCGTCTCTTGCCCTCTATCATTTGGTTACGGAGGCGCACTCGGTTTGGCGCAGTTTATACCGTCAACATGGGTAATCTTCGAGAACAGAATATCTGTAACTCTCGGAGTCTCTTCTGTAAGTCCGTGGGTACCAGAACACGGGATCATGGCAAGTTCAATGTACCTTGGCGACCTTGGGGCAGGGAAGGGAGGCTATACAGCTGAACTCAATGCAGCTTGCCGTTACTACGGTGGTGGCTCTGGTTGCACCAGCATTACGACTGTCTACGGAACTCAAGTAATGACGCGCGCAGCCCGCATTCAGGCTAATATCGACATTTTACACAGCTTTTAAGTTGTGATATACTCTACAGGCATGAAAAAAGATACACACCCAAGCAATCTCAGAAAAGTCATATTTGAAGACAGTGCCACTGGAGCACAGTATTTGATTTTGTCAACTATTGCTAAAAAGGAAACCGGAAAGTTCAAGGACGATGGAAAGGAGTATCCGCTTTATCGTGTTGAAATCTCGAGTTCGTCACATCCTTTTTATACAGGTAAACGTGACACTATGCTCGATGTCGCCGGACGCGTTGATAAGTTCAAGAAACGTCAAGCTGCTGCAAAGCGTTAACAACTGAAAATTCACAAAGCAAAGCAAACTGGTATGGTTTGCTTTTTGCTTTCCAAATGTATGGAACTCGATAGAACAGAACTAAAAAAAAGTTACAAAACCAGCTTTCTTATAGAATCACTTGAAAAGCTCGAAGCTGAAGAAGCGAGCCTTCTTTTACTTATCGAAAGTGACCCAACAATGAAGGAGCTGGCAGAAGAAGATCTCTCAAATATTCGTATCCAAAAAGAAGGAACACTTTCTGAAATTGAGAAGATTGTAGAAAGTGAGAAGGAGGAGGAGGAATTTCCTAATGAAATCATACTCGAAGTACGCGCAGGAGCAGGAGGGGACGAAGCATCATTATTTGCCTGGGAACTTGCACGCATGTATGAGCGCTACACTGAACGCAAAAAATGGACATGGAAAGTTGTCGACGAGTCAATCAACGATGTTGGTGGTTACAAGGAGGCGTCATTTGAAATCAAAGGGGAAGATGTCTACAAAATGCTTCAGTACGAGACAGGAGTACACAGGGTACAGCGTATCCCTGCCACGGAGAAAAACGGCCGTGTCCACACTTCGACCGCGTCTGTGGCTATACTACCACTTCGCAAAAATTCAAAAATTGATATCCCTCCTGGAGACATCGAAATGGAATACTCGCGCTCAGGTGGCAAAGGTGGACAAAATGTCAACAAAGTTGAAACAGCGGTGCGTCTCATACATATACCGACAGGCATCGATGTTCGCTGTACGTCAGAGAGAAGTCAGCAAAACAACCGTCAAAAAGCGATGATGATCCTCATGTCAAAACTTCAAATGAAGCAAGACGAAGAGGATGCGAAGAAATATTCTGAGACACGCAAGAACCAAATTGGAACAGGGGATAGATCCGAGAAAATCCGCACGTATAACTTTCCGCAAGATCGCATCACTGACCACCGTATCAAACAATCATGGCACAACATTCCACTTTCTATGCTTGGCCAAATAGATAACATGCTAGAAGCATTGAGTCTCGGTACTCTCGGCAATGAAGATGAGGAGAGTTAAGAAATAAAAAAAACATCCCAAACTAGGATGTTTTTTTTATTTATATAACGTGAACTACTTTTTTGACTTCAGTTTTTCCATCAATTGCAATCTTTCTCTTCGTTCCAAACTTGATCTTACCAGGGACAAGCGCGAAAAGAGTGTGGTCCTTACCAGTACCGACGTTCTTGCCGGCCAAAATCTTTGTGCCACGCTGCCTTATGATGATATTGCCAGCTTTTGCTGACTGTCCTTCGTATAACTTAGTACCGAGGTACTTTGGATTTGAATCTTTGAGGTTTTTTGCGGAACCGCCTGCTTTTCGATGTGCCATAATGTTCTAATTCTGCTGCCTTTTCGGCTCGCAAAAAGTATTAATTTCTTCTATAATATGAGAGCTACTATAGCAGAATCTATGAGAAAAATCAAGCTTTGGTGTTTAAGCAATCATTACGACATAGCCATAATAGCCATTATCGTCCTTGTTGGAGCTGGCGCTTTTGGCTTGGGAAGACTCTCGACTCAACAAGAGACCACGACCTCATCAAGTGTCCAAATTGTTGGAAACGTCCTTGAAATGGACGCATATGCTGTACGAGCAGAGGATGAATCAAAAGGGAAGTACGTAGCCTCCCGAAACGGCACGAAATACTATCCCGTTTCATGCTCAAGTGCTAATAGAATCCATGACGAAAACAGGGTATACTTCCAGTCTAGCCAAGAAGCTATTCTTGCAGGTTATGAAGCGTCAAGTTCTTGCAACTAAGTCAAAAATGAACCTCAATCCCAGAAAAAAATTTATTATAGAACTTATTGTAACTCTGATAAGTATTTTTGCAGTTATTATTTCGACTATAAGTATAGTGAGGACACTTAAGGAGGATGACATCGCAAAGACTTTACGAGAGCGATTCAATCAAGTTCTTAGTGGATATTCTCTAACAGATAATTTCTTACCGGGACCTCTTTCCCGTATTGATCCGTCGAAGCAAGAAGAGACAGAGCTGACCCGTGATGAAGTAATAGACCGTACAAACCTTGAGCGAGCTTCAGAAGGATTGCCTGCGCTTACGATGAATGTAGAACTCAGTACGTCCGCAGAAAGAAAAGTAGACGATATGTTTACCAATCAATATTTTGAGCACATGTCTCCAGACGGACAAGATATTAGCGATCTCGCAAAAGAAGCTGACTATGCATATGTCTTCGTTGGAGAAAACCTCGCACTTGGCAACTTTACTGACAGCGCAGATATAGTGACTGCGTGGATGAACAGTCCAGGTCACCGAGCAAACATAATGAATACTCGCTACATCGAGATAGGTGTTTCAGTAAAAAATGGAATATATCAAGGACAAGAAGTTTGGATTGGTGTTCAACATTTTGGTGAACCACTTTCGGTGTGCGGATCCATCGATAGTAGACTGAAGGCAACTATCGATGCAGAAAAAGGAGATCTTGTGACCAAAGAAGCAAACATCATCGCTGACAAAGAGGTGATAGAATCCATGGACGACAATGAGCCGGGCTACGAATCAAGAATTGATTCCTACAATCAGGAAGTTTCTGACTACAACCTACTTGCTGACAAACTAAAAAACAGCATTACGACATATAATGCGCAAGTCAATTCATTTAACACTTGTGTACAAAGTGGTCACTAGGGGATAAGTGCCAAACAACCTTCATTGCTAAAGCTCTTTATTGTGACATAGTCGCACAATATATCTTTTACGTCTATTAATTGCTTTAATTTGCAAGAGCCAGTCCAGTACTACTACACCTGACAAATATTTTCTGACTTTCTATTTATACATACTTGGAGTTGTTCTCGGCATATACATTAGAGGATCCAGATATGCGTTGATGGCAGCACGCGGTTGTGTGAGAGTTTTTCCAGCACAAGAAAGCGATGGTAGTGGAGTCACAGCAACTGCATCAGAGACATAAAGGCTTATATGGAGGTGCGGAGCCGTGGAGTGACCACTGTTGCCACTGTACGCAACGATGTCTCCCCTGTTTACTCTCTGTCCGTTTACTGCTTTCACAAGAGATAAGTGTCCATACGTTGATGCTAAATTATTGTCATAACGGATAAGCACCCACTTACCAAAGGATGCACCTTTGCATGAGAGGTCCGTATCTCCCACTCCACCAACAGTTCCTGTAGCCATGGCATAAACGGGTGTTCCAAGCGCGGCCCTGAAGTCTGTTCCTGAGTGTGAACCCGATGCGTAGAGTCTTATAGAATCAACAGTTTTTCCGAATTGTTGTGTAATAAGAATCGCATCAAGTGGCCATGAAAGTGGCGCAGAACCGATTTGTGGCAAAGAATTGGGGTCGAGATGGTACTTGAGTTGTTCCTCATACGAGCGAAGTTCTGCTTCAAACGCAAGGACAAGTGCTTTGCGGCTAGCAACAAGCTTGGCATATGCACCCTCTTGATTTTTGGTTGAAGTCAAAAGATCATTTTTCTCTTTGACACTCTGATCAACTATTTTTTTTTGATCATCGAGCGATGTTCGGAGGACGACGAGTTCTTGTCTTTTTTCAGTAACAGATGTCTGCTCATTTATAAGGATTGTTTTTGCTTTTGAAAGTTCTTTTACATCATTTCTTATAGCGTCTTGAAATGACCTCACTCCATCGACAGTCGTCCATGCGTCTGTAAAAGATTCTTCAGTCAAAAGCATCTCGAGGATTGTTGTCTCGCTCGATTCGTTGAGTCGTCTGATGTTCTCTGCAATCAACTCACCACGATGAGTGATCGTAACTTCTTTGCTTTTGATTTCACCGCCAAGACTGACAATATCTTCTTCGGCCTGTTTTATCTTGGCCTCTATCAGCTTGATATTCGTTAACAACTTTTTCTTATTGGTATCAAGTTCCTTGACTTGATTTGCAAGAGTATTGGATTGTTTTCCTAGAGTGTTGAGCTCGATTTGATATGTCGCAATTTCCTGATTGAGTCTTTCAATCTCTGCGCCATGGGAACTAATTTGCGACTGTAGATTCTCTGCAACGTTCTCTGCGGAAGCTGTAAGCATACCAAAAGAGACGGCAAAAATGCCTATGAAAAGAAAAATCGTTATGAAACTTTTAGAGTGAATCTTTTGCATGAATAAGTCGTAACAATGTTATTTGCTTTCCGACAGCAGTCGCTATAGAGAACGGATCTGGCGACGAAAGACGTCCTGAAAGTGCAATGCGCATAGGTGCTAGGACCTCTCCCTTGCCGTTTTCCGTTGCGTAGCCCCAGAGAGCATTTTTTATACCTTCAGCGGTCCACTTCTCTTCTGAGAGTATCTCGAGCATTTTGGCTAATGTATCAAGATGACCTTTTGTGATATCACTTGTGCTCTTCTTGGGAATAAGTATTGCGGGATCGTATTGTGGTGTATTAAAAAAGAAGTCGAATTCCCCACTTTCAAAAACATTTTTTATGTCTCCAAATTTTGCAATTCGTTCTCGTAAGACTTCAAATATTTGTGTACTAATTCGTGTTGAATTCATTCTTTCCTTGAAATCTTCGGGCACAAACATTCTAGCATTTGATTCAAATTCCAGAGGAGTAAGAAGTTTCATATGCTCTTTGTTTACCCAGTCGAGTTTTTCATCATTCAACTTTGCCCCACTGTGACCAATACGTTCAAGGGAAAATGATGTAATGAGTTCGCTCGGAGCCATAATTTCTCTTTCATCTCCCGGATTCCATCCGAGATATGCGAGGAAATTCATCATCGCTTCTGGCAAATAGCCTTCGTCTCTGTATGCGAGCATATCTTTTGCTCCATCTCTCTTGCCGAGCTTCTTTTTGCCATCTTCTGCCATGATGGGTGGCAATGTAGCAAATGTCGGCCATGGGATATCTAGTGCATCGTAAAGCGATAAAAATTTGGGTGTTGACGAAATAAATTCCTGCCCACGCATAACATGTGTGACTCCCATGAGCACATCATCTATAATGTGAGCAAAATTATATGTTGGATACCCATCTCCTTTGATCAAAACGAAATCATCAAGCGCTTCAGGTCCGGCTGAGAGATCGCCATAGACTACATCATGCCATTCATAGCGTTTTACAGTAGGAACCTTGAAGCGAAGTGGTCTTTTTCCGTCCCACGATTCGAAAGTTTCTGGCCTGTGCTCACGAAACAAAAATGGACGCTTTTCTTCGTCTGCTGTTTTTCGAAATGCCTCCAACTCCTCTTCGCTATATGGATCGGGATAAGCAAAACCTTTTTCCAATAATATTGTCGCGTACTTCACATACGTTTCTATTCGCATAGATTGCTTGTACGGAGCGCTCGGTCCTCCTATATCTACTCCTTCATCCCAGTCGAGACCTAGCCATTTCAAAGATTCAATAATATGCTCGGCCGAACCTTCTACTTCGCGCACTTTGTCAGTATCTTCAATACGAAGAATGAATGTTCCTTTGTTTTTACGTGCAAAAAGCCACGCATAGAGAGCTGTGCGTACATTGCCCACATGCATAAATCCTGTCGGGCTCGGAGCAAAGCGTGTTACTATTTTTCTATTATCACTTTCCATCGGTCAATCGACAAAATATTTTTAACTTTTCTTCAACCACTTTTTCAACTGCATCAATTCCCGGCTCCAAGAATCTATACGGTGCGACTTCGTCAGGATTATCTTTGAATGATTGCTTCAATCCATCACGGTACGCGACGCGAATTTCTGTGTTTATATGGACGATATCGATACCAGCTTTTATACATTCTGTAAAATCCCCACTCATTGTTCCTGATCCACCATGGAGCACCAACGGGATTTTGCATGCATCACGGATTGCCATTACTCTCTCTGGGTGTAATCTAGGATTTCCGCTTTTGACCATGCCGTGGATGTTACCAATAGACGGGGCAAGCAAATCAATACCAGTTCTTTCAACAAACATCTTCGCCTCTTCTGGTGTTGTCATAGTATCTTCGCTGACACCGTCGGGAATCTTATCTAACATTTTTGATGATGTACCAATAAATCCGAGTTCACCTTCCACAAGAATATCCCTGCCTGTTGCTTTCGAAACCTCTCGTGCGTAGTCTACACATTTTTTTGTCAGAGCTATATTTTCCTCCATCGGCAATTTGACTGCATCGATTATGACAGCATCAAATCCCGCATCTATCGCTTTCTTGACGCTCTCAAATGAATAGTGATGGTCTGCGTTGAGGAAGATCGGATAATCATATGTCTCACGTAGACTTGTTACCAATGCTCGTGCTTCATCCGTACCTATAAAATTTTCCTCACCTTCAGAAACTCCAATAATGACTGGCACGTCAAGCTTTTTTGCAGCAGAAAATATACCCATCAAAATATCTGAATTTGATATGTTAAAATGCCCAATAGCTATCCCCTTCTCATCAGCCTCTAAAATATACTCTCGAAGCGTTTTCATAGCCCAATTATATCACATTGTGATATAATTTCTGCATATGGAAAATAAGGATAAAATCGACTTTTTAGCTGTAGGCGACATCGTCACGGAGCCATTTATTCGTATAAAAGACGCTTCTGTTCATTGCAAGCTTAATCATGATGCCTGCGAGCTCTGCCTTCGTTTTGGAGACAAAGTGCCTTATGAAAGCGCAGAAATCATCCGTGCGGTCGGCAATAGTGCAAATGCGGCAGTTTGTGCAGCGCGCCTCGGCGTCACATCACATCTGATGGCATACATGGGTGAGGACGATATTGCAAAGGGTAATTTGGAGGAACTGCTTCACAACAATGTTGGTACAAACTTTATTCAAAAAGTCCCCGGATTCAAATCCAATTATCACTATGTGATTTGGTACGATGTTGAGCGAACAATACTAGTAAATCATATTTTTTACCCGTATTCATTTCCCGAAAACATCTCCGCTCCAAAGTGGATGTATCTTTCGTCACTAGCGTCCAACTCAGAACAATACCACCATGAAATTTCACGATATCTGGTGAAGAATCCAGATGTGAAATTGGCTTTTCAGCCAGGAACTTTCCAAATGAAGCTTGGTATTGATGTCTTGAAAGATATTTATCAACATACTGAAGTCTTCTTTTGCAATGTTGAAGAAGCTCAGCGCATACTCTCCATTGAAAGCCATGAGCCAAGAATTTTGATGGACAAACTTCGAGACCTTGGACCAAAGAAAGTTGTAGTGACTGACGGCATCGATGGCGCATATGCATTTGATGGCGAGAATTATTGGTTTATGCAGGTGTACCCACACGATCCATATGAACGTACAGGCGCAGGTGACGCATTCTGCTCGACCATCACATCATGTCTAATGAAGGGCAAATCTATGGAAGAAGCACTTCTTTGGGCGCCGATCAATGCCATGTCAGTGACACAGCATGTTGGTGCACAAAAGGGACTTCTTACAGAGGCGCAAATAATGGAATTTTTGGAGAAAGCTCCAATAGATTACAAACCAGTTCCACTATTATAATTATGCCACTAGATCAAATAAATTCAGATCAATTCAAAAATCGCTACAACCCTGAGATCACTCCTGTTATTGTTACAGCAAGCAAGGTCAGCAACGATGAATTATTTCGATTTAGCAATTACATTACCTCAATCAAAGAGAGTAGTCCTGATATGAGCTCATCGATGACTGAAATATATTTGGAGTATTCAAAAATAACAAAAGAAATTGAAGAAAAGGGTCTGAGTCCTTACAGAGAAACTGCTTTGAAAACGTATTCCGAGATGATCAGAGATCATCTTGCAAAAATCAACACAAACGCAATTCACTAGGTTATTTTCTATATAATAATACGCACGAGTGCAACAACTGCGATAAGCGCATAAATAATATTGAGTGTAGCGTTCGGGTATGCACTATTTTTGTAAGCATTGAACATGAGTCCGAGCGCGCCGGTCAAAATGACGACTTGATAAAACACAGATTGGCCTGTGACGTAGCTGAAACTTATCAAAAAAAATGCAACGAGGATGGCAATTGCTCCATACCAGCCTGCGATTTCAAAAAATTTCATTTTCATCGATTGATAACTCGCATCACTGCCTCCTTGATTGCCTCACGCCCCATGCCGTAGTGCTCTATCAATTCATCTGGTGTTCCTGACTGACCAAATTTGTCATCAACTCCGACAAATTCTATCGGCACGGGGAATTCTTGTGCCAACACTTCCGCAACGGCACTACCCATGCCCCCGATTTTCTGGTGTTCTTCGACAGTAACTATATGCTTTGTTTCTTTGGCAAGTGCAATGATTGCGTCTTTGTCGAGCGGTTTGATTGTCGCGAGATTGAGAACTTTGCATCGTATTCCTTTTTTTTCTAAATCTCGAGCAGCTAGCATGGTATTTCTCACCAGTGCTCCTGTGGCAACGATGCCCACATTTGCAATACCGTCTGGCGAGTAAAAGACTTGCGCCTTCCCTATTTCAAATGGTGTCTCATCTGTTGTGATGATGCCAGTTTTTTCGCGCGCAAGACGCAAGTACGCAGGTTTGCCGAGCTTTGCAAGTGCACGCGTGGCTTTCCTTGCTTCTATTGCATCACATGGAGAAATCACCATCATGTTTGGCATGACGCGCATGAGGGCTATATCTTCGATTGCTTGATGTGTACCACCATCTGGGCCGACAGAGATACCTGCATGACTCCCAACGATGATGACAGGACGGTCATTGTAAGCAATAGTCGTCCTGATCTGCTCCCAGTTTCGTCCGGGAGAAAACATCGCATAGCTCGAGCAAAACGGAATCTTCCCCATCGCAGCCATTCCTGATGACACTGTTACGAGATTTTGCTCTGCAACACCTATTTCGATGTAGCGTTCAGGATATTTCTTCGCGAAGCTTTCCATTTTGGTACTCTCTGTGAGATCTGCACAGAGTGCAACTACTCTTTCATCGCTTTCACCAAGCATTACCAAGCCATCACCAAATCCTTCGCGAATTGGAATTTGCTTCACGTCGTCGTTCCATACTTTTGGATTGAGTTTTAGTTTAGGATTTAGCATTTTGATATGGTAGTGCCTATATTTTTATTGGTGCTCACTCTTTATCTTTCCCCCTAACGTCCGCAGTTCCTTGAGTGCAACTTCTCCTTGCTTGTCTTTCGGAATCTTATCCTCTGGTCCTTTGCCGGGAGGATTGCCATGCCACCGGAAGTCGCGTTCGAATTCCTTCACGCCTTTGCCCGGGATTGTGCGAGCGATGATCACAGATGGTTTTTCATAGACCGCCCTTGCGCGATTGACTGCATCGATTATTTCTACGATATTGTGTCCATCGATTTCTTGTACATGCCAGTTGAATGCTTCCCATTTGTCGATAAGTGGCTCGAGTGGCATGATGTCTTCAGTATTTCCGTCTATCTGGATGTTGTTGCGATCAACAATAGCGATCAGATTGCGAAGTCTCTCCTTACCAGCAAGCATCATTCCCTCCCATGTATTGCCTTCATCGTGCTCGCCGTCAGACATGAGACAAAATATCATCCTCTCCCCGTCTTTCTTATCAATCCTATCTGCAAGTGCCATTCCTACTGCTTGCGAAAGCCCTGACCCGAGTGGTCCAGAAGAATTTTCAACCATCGGTAAATACTCTCGATGTGGATGTCCTTGAAGTCGAGAACCAAATTTACGAAGAGTTTTGAGTTCTTCAACTGGAAAATATCCTGCATGCGCCATGGTTGCATAAAGAACTGGACAAATGTGTCCGTTTGAAAGTACGAGTCGGTCCCGCTCTGCCCAATCAGGCTTTTTGGGATCGTGTTTGAGAATATGAAAATAAAGTGTTGCTAAAATATCGCTCATGCCAAGAGGTCCTGCTGTGTGACCAGACCCCGCGGCCATAAGCATTTCAATGATTGAAACACGAATATCGTTTGCCTTGAGTTCGATCTCTCCTACTTTTTCCTCAGTGATACTCATAGATATAGTATAGCAGAAAAGAAACGATTAAAGACTTTCGAGGTGCCGGATTTCGCTAGGGATGTCTGTCGCTTTCCAAATCCCTGATCCAGCAATCAATCGTGTCGCCCCTGCCTCACGAAGCTTTGTCACAGTGCCCTCATTGACGCCTCCGTCTACAGACATGACAAGGTCAGGATATTTTGCTCGGAGTGATGTGATTTGTTCAAGGACGGCATCATCGAATTCTTCACCCTGCTTCCCTATTTCCTTGATTCCCATAAGTTGGACAAAATCGACATGTGAAATAAGCGGATCAAGCTTCTCGACAGATGTCGTTTGCCTTATAGCAACTCCTATTTCTACATTTTCACGGACAAACAAATCAATACCTTCGAGGAATTCTAGAAACTCTCCTTCATCTCCCTCTGCTTCAAGATGAAAGACGATGCGCGACGCGCCAAGTTTTATAAATGTATCAAAAGATTTGTGTGCTTCGTTCACCATCAAATCAAACTCAAAATTGAAGCGGTCCCAGTACGGCAATCCTTCATCTTCGTTCATGATCTGTTCAAACACATAGTCATCTGAATGATTGAACGGCCATGTCTTCGACTGCACATAGATGCCATCGCAAAAATCTAGTTGCACATATGATACGAGATCCATAAGCTCCGTGAGCTTCTCACGGATTTCCTGTACGTCTTCTGGCAAGATTGCGGGAATTATTTCCATACTTATTTTTGTTCGTTTAGTATCGTTAATATATCATATCCCTGCGTAATTCTTTCTTGAGAATCAATACCAAAGGAAATTAAGTGACCAAGCAATTCACTCTCCACATCTTCAGCCGTTTCATTTTCGCCAGCCATCTTTTCTATTTCAATAAAGCTTCCAAGACCTTCGATTTGGTCAAAACAAATCTCATAATCTTTCCACTTTGCTTTTCGCCTAGTCTTCTCTGTATAGACGGCCTTTTTGAAACCAAGCTCCTCCAGCATTCCTTCACACGCCTCCTTGCTATCAACTATAAGCTCATGCTCAACTTTGTCCAAACTATCTTCTTTGTGCAATCTATTACTCTTAGGACGTTTATAGGTGAAGTGGATGCTTCCATCATCACTTTCACGAATACGCATAAAACAGCGATTTGATAGAAATGTTTCGAGATTGCCTGTGTTTTCTACATAGACAGTATCTTTTTGAACCACCGGACTTCCGAGCTCACAGCCTGCATTTTTGAGTGCCGACAAAAGAGTCTCTTCGTTTTTGACTTTTGCTTTGACTTCTATTTCACGCATATTAGTTGAGGTGAATATCTTTACTGCCACCAGAAAAGTCGGGCATGCTTGCGCTGTCTATTTGTGTTGCAATGATATCTTTCTTTCGCGATATGTCTCGCGTATCTCTGATTTCATTTTGAATTTTTCTTATAACACCCATCATGACATCTCTTGTAACATCGGCATTCAAAACAATGTTGTACAGCTCTTCACTGATTTTATTATAAAACTTTCTTTGTTCCACGAGGACGTTCATACCATTTTTCAATTCAGAACGAACATTCTCTTCTTTCGTGTCGTCAATATCTTTTGATAGATTCTCGATTTGCATGTTATAAGTTGTGACATGTGATGAAGAAATGTTAAGTACTATGTCATAGACTGCCTGTGTATCTTCTTTTCTCTGAATGACCTCAGAGAAGTCATCCAATACATCACATTTCCACTTAAATGTATTTTCCGCATCAACAAGATGATCATCAACATGCTCGAAGTAGTTACTCCGTGAAATGAGTTTGCTCAAAGCTATATTTTTACCTTTTTCTTCGCCGTATGATTCTTGCATATTAGTATTTTGCTATTCTTCTTATGTGTCTTTCTTCCTCTGAAAATGATGTCTCAAGGAAAACGCGAACTGCATTCATTGCTTCTTCATCGCTTATAAATCGTGCCCCAAGCGAGAGAATATTTGCATTGTCGTGCGCACGTCCAAGCCTCACGATTTCATATTCATCATCGCTCGTTGCGCCGGTGATATCGATTGCCTGCTTTGGGAGGACCGGACCGTAAAAGACAATCGCTCGAGCACCTATAACTCTGTTGCATGCTATTGCCTCACCTTCGCCGTTGCCTCCAATCACGATTCCTATTGATCCGTCTTCTGCGACGACAGACTCTGCAACTGGCACGACAAAATCTGGGTAGTCGTCATCTGGATTGTACGATGTTGCTCCCTTGTCTACGCATTCATCTCCACGTTCAGTCAAAAAGACCTTTAGCTTCTCTTTGAGTTCAAATCCAGTATGATCACTTCCTATGTATATTTTCATGCTGCAACGTCGCTATCATCTAACAAATCTGTTTCATCATACAAAGGTCCCGTACTCAATAGTCTCTGCTGATTAGCCGGTGACGCGCCACCAATAGAGGTCATAACAACATTGCCATATGTGTCATATTTCACTTCAAGAGTGTACTCTATTCCCGCCTTTTGCTTCCGAATAAAAACCGTCCGGAATTTGTTGCCATCTTCATCGACACTGTAGACTGGTGCTGATCTTTTATTTAATTCTGGAATAGGGTTTTCTGTGCTGTTCATACTAATTTACTCTTCTAAAACAGTAACATAATATCCGTGTACAGGGAAATCGGTTGCTTGCTTGCCTTCCGCCCAACACAACATCTGTCAAAACTGGCTCTTGATATCCAGCATCTGGATGAGGCGATCTGGTTTCTGTAACAACATCGTTAAAGAATCGGAGGTTGTCTCCTGCTCCTGCTTTTTCTATTTCAGAACTCCAGAATTGAATTCCCCTCCATATAAAGTTTTCATTCGACATGTATAGTCACCATTCAATTGTAATGTATTTTTATACTATTTCAAATTTATATCCCAACCCAATTTTTCTTTAATTCGCTCTACTAAATCCTTTTTGAATTCGGTAACAAAATCCGGTCCATAATACGTTAATTGCTCACTTTTCACTACAATCTTATTGATTCTTTCAATTTCGTCTGGCGAGTTGTTCAGGTTTTCTTCAATAGAATTATTAATGCCTTCTTCCAGAATTTCCTTGGTCAACAAACCCGAATCTATAAAAAGTTTCCAAGTATCGAAGGTACGATCATAAGAAAGCTCCTTTTCAATCCGCCTAACACCACCTTCAACAGTTTGTCTAATATGTTTCCGTAGATAACTATTTAAATCAAAAGGTGTTTGCTGTATACCGTACTTTTGGACAAAAAGTCTTAAACTCCCTTCATCTCCGTTCCCTAGACTCAACAGAGCTTGGGCAAGGTCCCCTGGTATGCTATTTTTTTGTGGCAGTTGTTCGTTACTCATACTTATTTTATTGTCTTCCCCGTCTTTATCACATGCTCGACTAAAGTATAAGTATACCCCATTCATTGCTGAAGTATGTCAGCTGATTCGACGTTTTCATGCACTTATTATATCACTTTCTCGAGTATAAAATCTCGCTGGCTCACCTTATGTACATGATGCCAAGACAGGTTTTATACAGCAATGATACTTGCTTTTCTATTTTTTAGTAAGCGCATGCATCGCGTCACTTTGTTTCCTCCGTCTCTATTAGATTTTTCTTATATTGTCTGGTATTTTGATATCTGGATATACTTTTTTAATAGCTGTAAATATGTTTTCAATTTGAACAAGTCTTTCTGAAATTATTTCAGGCATTGAATGGTGATCCTTTAAATGAATTTTGTAGTCTCTCTCAAAACTGCACAGCGTGTTTACATCATTTTGTATGCTCTCTTTAGATGTATCATCGAGAATAAAACTTGAATGGTGAATATTCCAATAAAATGTTGTGAAATCAGTCCCGTTTTCAACATTTTTTATATCATCATCGTCTTTGTCTGCATACTTGATAAATAGACCAAAAAAAAGACTATTGAGTTTTTCTAATGTATAACTAGGTCTCGCTATATATGTATCTTTATTGTTTTGCATTCTATTGTTACAAATTGATTAGTAATATTCTTACT
>Ga0163151_10000261_pt1 | contig 93538 bp, 98 predicted proteins | sample OliLakLV19MP5IB2_FD_145596 | JGI IMG/M metagenome (GOLD analysis project Ga0163151, IMG submission 145596) | Freshwater microbial mat bacterial communities from Lake Vanda, McMurdo Dry Valleys, Antarctica - Oligotrophic Lake LV.19.MP5.IB-2 | ecosystem: Environmental > Aquatic > Freshwater >...
AAAAGCACAAGCCGAAAAACGGGCAAAAAAAAGCCGGCTCGAAAGCCGGCCAAGAAAAAAGCAGTCAAGAAAAAAGCAGTCAACAAAAAGCCTGCCATCAAAAAGCGGGCGGCTGCCAAAAAGCCCGCGTCCCAGGTAATGCCGGGACCGGCTCCGGTAGCGCCCCGTCCAATTGCGATTCCAGGTGCATGGCCGTTTCCGATGGGAAACAAACCCTGACATCTGTGCCGTGCGACGGTTCCGGTCTTGGGAGAAGTCCGGTGCCCGTCGCGGAAGGCGGTTCACAACCGCGGACAGCAGGGAGCTAAAGATACCCAATCCATCCGGGTGGGGCAAGGCTTAGGTTGTCCGCGGCACCCGGAAGACATCAAAAATATCATTTATAATAACCAAGTTATAAAAATAAAAAAAATTCACCGGCATACTCCGGAGCGGTGCAAGCGGTCGCCCAAAACAGCGATTTTCACGAAAAACCCGAATGTTCGCCGGCGGCCTGCGAGTCCGCGGCGGATACGCAGACCGGGTTCCGCGGCATTACACTGACTGCCTGAGTTGTTGCCTGGAGATGTGGCCGACGCAAACGGTGAAGCGGCGAATCGCTGCGGGCAGATGCTGTTGTGGAAGCGCCACGACAAATGGTGGCGGAATAAAACAGAAAAATTCAAATCGTCAATCTACAAAGGAGGTGGACCATGGTTGTGTTCAGGAATCTGCTGGCAGGGATATTGGTCGCGTTGTGGGCCGCAGTTTTGCCGTCCGCATTTGCCCAGTCCGACGATTGCAGGAACCGGGGGCAACTCGACAATCTGTATTGCGATGAAAACAGGGATCTGGTGGCGGATACGCCCAAGGATCCGAAGCGGCTGAAAAATCCTTCCACGCTGGTCTTCACCTACACACCGGTGGAAGACCCCGCCGTTTACGAAAACGCATTCAAACCCTTCCTTGAACATCTGGGCAAATGCACCGGCAAGCGCGTTGTTTATTACTCGGTAAATTCCAATGCTGCGGAGATCGAAGCGATGCGCGCCGGGCGCCTGCATGTCGGCGGATTTTCCACCGGGCCAACAGGGTTTGCCGTCAATCTGGCGGGCGCGGTTCCGTTTGCCGTCAAAGGTTACGAGAAGGATTTCCAGGGTTACAACCTGCTGATGATTGTCAAGAAGGACAGCTCGTACCAGAAACTCGGTGATCTCAAAGGCAGGAAGGTGGCGCATACCTCGCCGTCGTCGAATTCCGGCCATCTCGCGCCGCAGGTGCTGTTCCCGCCCGAAGGGCTGGCGCCGGACAAGGATTACAAGGTGTTGTTCTCCGGCGGCCACGGCCAGTCGGTGAAAGGCGTGGAGTCCGGCGACTATGACGCGGCGCCGGTGGCCTCAGACGTTTTCTACCGGATGGCCGGGCGCGGAGAAGTCAAAGCCGATGATTTCCGCATCATTTACAAGAGCCCGGTGTTCCCGACGTCATCGTTTGCCTATGCCCATGATCTGCACCCGGATCTGGTGAAAACCATGACCAAGTGTTTCTACGATTATCGTTTTCCGGAAGACATGAAAAAAACCTTCGGCGGTGCGGACCGTTTTTTCCCGATTACCTACCAGAAGGACTGGGAAGTGGTGCGCAAGATTGCCGATGGCACCGGCACACCGTTTAACCGCGCGGCCTACGAGAAAGAAAGTGCGCGTGAGGAGGCGGCGCGCAAGAAGGCTGCCGAAGCCAAGAAGTAATGGCCGGGATCCCGGCCGCCGCCCCCGCCACCATCGAGGTGCGCGGGCTGACCAAGGAATACCGTCGCGGCACCCCGGTGCTGCGCGGTATTTCCATCGCTTTTCCCGATCGCGGCATCACCGCTGTGATCGGCCCTTCCGGCACCGGCAAGTCGACGCTGATCCGCTGCATCAACCGGCTGGTGGAGCCGACCAGCGGCCAGATCCTGTTCCATGGCGCCGACCTGGTGCAGTTGTCGCGCAAGGCGCTGCGCGAACACCGCCGCCGCATCGGCATGGTGTTCCAGGAATACAACCTGGTGGAGCGGCTGTCGGTAATGGAAAACGTGCTGTCGGGCAGGCTGGGTTATCTACCGTCGTGGAAGGCGTTTTTGCGCAGATATCCGCCGCAGGACATCGCCATGGCCTGGGACCTCCTCGAAACCGTGGGCCTGACTCCGCAGGCCAACCAGCGCGCCGATGCGCTGTCCGGCGGCCAGCGCCAGCGCGTCGGCATTGCCCGGGCGGTCATGCAGCAGCCCGACATCCTGCTGGCCGATGAGCCGACCTCGTCACTGGATCCGAAGACCTCGGTGGAAATCATGGAATTGCTGGTGAGCATCACGGATACCCGCCATATCCCGGTCATCGTCAACATCCACAACGTGCCGCTGGCGAAACGTTTCGCCAGTCACGTGATCGGCATGGCCGGCGGCGCCATCGTCTACGATGGGCCGCCGGACGGGCTGACCGATGACCACCTGAATCAGATTTACGGCGGCGAGGACTGGCAGGAGTGATGAATCCGGGCCTGACGGCGCGGACCCGCCGCCCCGCTTTTTTGCCCAACTGGCCGGCACGGCTGGCATGGCTGGCGCTGATCACCTATGCCTTCTACGCAGCCTCCATCCTTGACGTCACCTGGGAGCGCTTCGTCACCGGCCTCGACAACGGTATGCGCTTCATCGCGCGCATGTTCCCGCCGGACACCGGTGCCGCCAAGCTGCAATTGCTGGCCAAAGGGCTCTACGAATCGATCGAAATGGCGATCATCGCCTCGGCGCTGGGCATTCTGTTGTCGCTGCCGATCGGCCTGCTGGCGGCGCGCAACCTGATGCCGGCCTGGGTGACGTGGCCGATGCGCCTGTTCATCGCCCTGTGCCGCTCGTTTCACCAGGTCATCATCGCCATCATCTTCGTCAAGGCGGTCGGTTTCGGCGCACTGGCCGGCATTCTGGCGCTGACCGTGGCCTCAATCGGTTTCATCGGCAAACTGTTTGCCGAGGCGATTGAGGAGATTTCACTGAAACAGGTCGAGGCCATCCGCGCCACCGGCGCGCCGTTCATGAGCGTCATCGCCTATGGCGTGCTGCCGCAGGTGTTGACGCGTTTTGTCGGCTTCGCCACCTACCAGGTGGACTCCAACCTGCGCAATTCGACCATGGTCGGCATCGTCGGCGCCGGCGGCATCGGCGGCACCATGTTCGCCGCGTTCCAGCGTTTCGATTTCGACTTCCTGCTGACCATCCTGCTGGCGATCATCGCCGTCATCATGGTCAGCGAAATGCTGCAGAACCAGATCAAGAAACTCTACCAGTGACAAGCGCCGGCACGCGGCAGGAATGGCAGCGTTACACGCGGCGCGAGCGGCTGGCGCGTTTCGCGCTGTATTTCGGCATCGTGACGGCCTGTGTGGTTTCGCTGCGCACGGTCGAGATCATCCCCGAGTTCCTCTACGATGCGCCCGAACAGATGGCGGACCTGCTGCGGCGGATGTGGCCGATCGAGTGGCGTTATTACCCCAAGGGCGTGCACGCGGCGCTGATCGAAACGCTGCACATTGCCACGCTGGGCACGATATTCGCGATTGCGATGGCGTTGCCGCTGGGCATGCTGGCGGCGAACAATGTGACGCCCAACGCCGGACTCAACTACCTGGCCAAGCTGCTGCTGGTGTCGTCGCGCTCGGTCAATTCGCTGGTCTGGGCGCTGCTGTTCGTCGCCATCTTCGGCCCCGGCGCGCTGGCCGGCACCATGGCCATCGCTTTCCGCTCCATCGGGTTCGTCGGCAAACTGTTCAGCGAGGCGCTGGAGGAGGCGCGGCCGGGTCCGGTTGAAGCGCTGCGCAGTTGCGGCGCACCCTGGCCGAGCGTGTTCATCAAGGGTTACTGGCCGCAGGTCGAGCCGGCATTCTGGGGCATTGCGCTGTTCCGCTGGGACATCAGCGTGCGCGAGTCCGCAGTGCTGGGACTGGTCGGCGCCGGCGGCATCGGCATGGCCATTGATTCGGCGATGAACCTGTTTCAGTGGGATCGCGTGGCGCTGATGCTGGTGGTGATATTTGCGGTGGTGCTGATTGCCGAGGTCGTGGTGACGGAGATCCGCAAACGCATTATCTGATGCTGTGCTGCCAGATGTCCCTGCACGCGGCGATTGCTGCATCGACCTCGGCATCGCCGATGTGGCGATGAGTCACGAAGCGCAGCGATGACGAGTCTGCCGGACTGACGGCAATGCCCCGCGCCTTGAAATCCTCCGCCCATTGCGCGGCGCTGCGGCCGCTGGCGCGCAGGCTGACGCGCACGATGTTGGTTTCGATACCTGCCGGATCGACCAGTGAGGCATCGACTGCATGAAGTCCGGTTGCCAGCCGTTTCGCCGTGGCGTGATCGTCCTGGAGCCGTTCGACCATGGTTTCCAGCGCGACGATACCGGCGGCGGCGATCAAGCCGGCTTGGCGCATCGCGCCGCCGACCATGCGCCGGAACGGGCGCGCGCGCTCGATGAATGCCTGTGATCCGCATAGCACCGAACCGACCGGCGCCGACAGGCCTTTCGATACGCAGAAGCAGACCGAATCGGTGTGCTGCGCGATGGTCGATGCGGGCACGCCCAAGGCGATCGCGGCATTAAAAAACCGTGCGCCGTCGGTATGCACCGGAATGCCGCGCTGTTGCGCGAGTTCGTGGACCATTCTCATGTGCGCCATTGGCAGCACCGTGCCGCCGGCGCTGTTATGCGTGGTTTCCATGCAGATCAGCGCGGTACCGAAATTGTTACGCGTCATCGGTCGCACGGCCTCACGCAGTGCGCTCTCGTCCATCGCACCGCGCGTGCCTGGCAGCGGCTTGTAATACACGCCGGCCACCGCCGAGAGTCCGCCGAGTTCGTTATTGAGGATGTGCGCTTTCTGTTCGAGCAGCACTTCGCCGGCGCGCGGGGTGTGCGCCAGCACCGCCACCAGGTTAGTCATGGTGCCGCTGGGCATGTAGAGGCCGGCGGCTTTGCCGGTCATCTTCGCGGCCAGCGCTTCCAGTCTGATCACGGTTTCGTCGCCGTCGCGTGAATCGTCGCCCTGGGTGGCGGTCTGCATCGCGGCGAGCATGGCCGGTGTAGGCCGGGTGACGGTGTCAGTCCTTAAGTCTATGATTTTATTCATTTTATATTTGCTTTGAGCAGATGGTCTGCGAGTTCAACAAAACCGGCGCCGGCGGCGGCGACAGTAACATAAGCAGGTTCGTGCGCCAGGCGGCCGGCGAATTCACAGATGTTGGCGACGCCGACTGCATGCGGGAAATGGCTGAACATCGGCGCATCGTTCGGCGAGTCGCCGACAAAGACGTACTCGGCGCGTGCGGCATCCAGATCAATGCCGAAACATTCCGCGTACAGCCGGCGCGTCATCGCCAGCTTGTCGTAGTCGCCGAACCAGCCGTTGACGTGGATGGAACTGATTTTCGCCGTCAATCCGCAGCTTTGCATGAGCGCGACGATGCGCTGCACGGCGGCATCGGGCAGCCGCGGCACATCTTCGCAAAAATCAATGGCAAGATCGGTTTCCCGGTACTGCTGGTCGGCGGCGATGGCGGCGCCGGGCACGGCGGCGAGAATTTCTTCGGCGATGACGGCAAGTGCTGCACGGTGCTGTGTGCGTATCGCCGGACTGTCAACGTATTGCCGTTGCATCGTGCGCGCGGCGTGATCGTAGCGGAAATAAAACGCACCATTCTCGCCCACCACCGCATCCACCGGCCACATCCGCGCGATGTGGTCGCACCAGCCGGCCGGCCGGCCGGTGATCGGCACCACGGTCAGGCCGGCATTGTGCAGGCGCTCGAGCGCGGTGTAAGCCTGCGCCGTCAACCGGCCGTCGCTGGTGAGCGTGTCGTCGATGTCGCACAGCACGCCGCGTACGACGCGTCGTGCCGCAATGCCGAATGCCGACAGCGCCTGCATCAGTAACATTCCTCCTGTCCGGCCGGCTGGACCGGGCACACAACGAAGCCGAATCGTGCCGGCACTTCGGCGACGCGTACCGGTTTGACCCGAATGCGCGTCGTGCCCAGATCCAGGTCCAGCGCCGCATGGTTGCCGGCCTGCAGCGTGTCCAGCGTTGCGGCCAGCGCGGCTTCGCCGGCCTGCCCGGCGGAGCTGTTGAAGCGCGGCAACAGGGCTTCGAGATCGGCGTCATGCAACAGGCCGATGCCAAGGTCGGTGTCGAGCAGCAATTGCCCGGCATCATCAACGTAGGCGGCGCCGATCGCGGTCGCCGCTGTGCCGCTGTGCGAAACCAGCGCCAGCGCTTCGCCCGGCAGCGAAGTCGCGCGATAAACATGCGGCGTGTAATCCAGCGTGACATAAACGCGTTGCGGCCCGTTCTGGAAAAACCAGCGGCCCTGGTCGTCATGGCTGTAGTTGCGGCCGAAAAAAGCGGCGATGCCGGGATTGGTGACGCGCTCACCCTTCAGCAGCCAGTGACCGCGGCGGTCGAGCGACAGCCAGCCGTAGACCGCCGGCACATTGGGCCACTTGGCCATGCCACGAATTACGAGTTCATCCATTGCTGGAATCCTCCGCTACGCCGACGGTCCGGCGCTGCTTCCCGCAAACGGGCCTGCGGCTAACGGGTCCGCAGCGCGCCGGCACATTGGGCCACTTGGCCATGCCACGAATTACGAGTTCATCCATTGCTGGAATCCTCCGCTACGCCGGCGGTCCGGCGCTGCTTCCCGCAAACGGGCCTGCGGCTAACGGGTCCGCAGCGCGCCGGCACCTTGGGCCATTTCGCCATGCCGCGAAGCACAAGTTCGTCCATGACTTCAATTTATCACAGCCGCGGTCGGGCCCGACCCGGTGTCCGCTGTGCAATGCGGATATCAGGCTGACAGGGATCGTGGTGTGGTTTTCGCGGGTGGCAGCAGCCGGGCCAATTCCTTCTTGATCACGGCGTAACACTCACAGGAGCGGGTTTCCAGTCCGGAGCGCTCGAGCACTGTAATGTGGCCGCGGCGGTAGCTGATAAACCCCGCACGCTGCAACGCCCCGGCCGCTTCCGTAATACCTTCCCGGCGCACGCCGAGCGTGTTGGCGATCAATTCCTGCGTCATGATTAATTCGCGTGATGAGGCGCGATCTACGGTAAACAACAGCCAGCGGCACAACTGTTGTTCCACGGAGTGGTGCCGGTTGCACGCCGCAGTTTGCGCCATTACGGTGATCAGCCCCTGGGTATAACGCAGCAACAAGAGTTGCAGCGCTCCGCCACGCTCGAATTCCCCTTTAAGGAGACTTGCCTTGAGCCGGTAGCCGTAACCCGCGGTCTGCACCACCGCCGAACTGGGCGTGGTATCTCCCCCGGTGAACAGCGAAATGCCGACGATGCCTTCGTTGCCCACGCCCGCAGTCTCGGCTGAGGCGCCGGATTCCATGACATAGTGCAGCGAGACGATGGCGGTGGTCGGAAAATAGGCGTGCTGCAGCTTTCCACCGGGTTCGTAGAGCATTTCGCCAAGCAGCATCGGAACCAGTTCCAGATGCGCAGCCAGATGCCCGAACTCCGCTGTCGGCAGGGCGGCAAGCAGATGATTTTGATGTGGATTATGCTGCACGGAGATCGCTCGCAGTCGACGTCAAAGCTTCTATTTTTGTGCGGTGATTTCCACGCCGATGCCGCGGTAACCGATGAAGCGGCAGGTCTCGTCGAACTTGGGTTCTCCGCTGACCCGAAACCTTTGTTGCGAGCCGTCGCTATTGACACGGCTGAAGACGAAATCCAGAAAGGGCTGTCGTGCGGCAATGGTGTTTCGCAGCCATTCCTGCTCCGCCTCATTCCAGCCGGTTACCGGGGCGCTGTCGCCATTTCCCGCCAGGGCGTGGACCCGGATGCCGAGCATTTCCAGGACCGGCCCGGAAACCTTGCTGAAGTTGCCCTGCTCGTCCTGTTCCCAGTACCAATCGGAGGCCAGTTCCGTCAGGCTGCGATAGCGGGCTTCGCTTTCGCGCAGCTCGGCGGTGCGTTCGCGCACGGTTTGTTCCAGTTGCTGGTTGTGCTGATCGAGTTTCTTGTACAGCAGCCGCACTTCAAGCATGTTGCGGATGCGCGTCTTGGCCTCGACCAGATCAAACGGCTTGCTGATGAAATCCTTGGCCCCGGCCTGCAGCGCCCGCAATTTATGTCCGGGTTGGGCGGTGATCACCAGGACCGGAAGGTAACCGTCCGCATCGTTGGTCTTGAGGGCTTCAATCACCTGGAAGCCGTCCATGCCGGGCATCTGCAGGTCGAGCAGGATCAGGTCATAGCGGTTTTTGCGATGCAGCGCGCAGACTTCTTGCGGATTCATGGTCGAGGCAACACAGCTGTAGCCGGCTTCACGCAGTAATTCTTCAAGCAGGCGGACATTGGCCTCCTGATCATCCACAATCAGGATGTTGGCGTCGAGAATCTCCTGTACGGTAATCATTCTGCTTTTCCCTTGTCAGCGGCGCTGACTGATGTTGTCTGCGAGAATCTCAGAGCCACGTCAAGCGCATCCATGAACTCGTTGACTTTGATGGGTTTGGTGAGATAGTTGAAGAACCCGGCTTCGAGACCCCTCTCGACATCCCGCGGCACCGCATTGGCGCTCAGAGCGACGATGGGGATATGCGCCGTTGCCGGGTCCGCCTGCAGGATTTTCATGGCTTCGATGCCGCTGATGCCGGGCAGATTGATGTCCATCAGAATCACCGCCGGCTGATGGGTCCGCGCAAACTCGATGCCGAGATTGCCGTCTGCCGCGCTCAGCAGGCGCAGATCCGGGCGACGCGCGATGAGTTGTTCGACCAGTTCCAGATTGGCCGGATTGTCTTCCACATAAAGCAGGGTGTGCAGTGGTGCCCCGTCCAGCACCCGTGATTGCGCCAGCGCCGCGTGTTGTTCGGTTTCCGCTACAAACTGCGGCGCATGCGTCAAGTTCAATTCTATCCAGAATACGCTTCCCACCCCGACAGAGCTTTCGGCGCCGATGGTGCCTTCCATCAGTTCGACCAGCCGTTTGGTCACCACCAGGCCGATGCCCGTACCTTCCTCAGCGCCGGTCTCCTTGCCGAGACGATTGAACGGCTGGAACAGCAGTGCGAGCTGTTCCGGGGACAGTCCCACACCGGTGTCCCGTACCGAAATGCGAATGGCATCCGCAGAGCGCACAGCGTATTCCACCGCAACCGCGCCGTTCGGCTTGTTGTACTTGATGGCGTTGAACAGCAGGTTGATCAGAATCTGCTTGACCCGGGTCCGGTCGGCCATGACAAAGTAGGGAACGTCAAAACGCGGAAATGTCATGCTGATGCCGCGTTTCTGTGCCTGGGGTTCGATCATCGCCTGGCATTCGAGCATGACCTCGACCAGGGAGACGGGCTCCCGCGAAAGGATCACCTTGCCCGATTCGATCAGTGCGAGATCGAGAATTTCATTGATCAGTTCCAGCAGGTACCAGCCGGCCTTGAGGATCTGGTCGAGGTTGCGCTTCTGGGAGGGCGTCGGCGAGGGGGCCCCGGATTCCATGAGCTGGGCAAAGCCGAGGATCGCATTCAGCGGCGTACGCAATTCATGGCTCATGGCGGAGAGAAAATCCGTTTTTGCGCGGTTGGCCTGTTCCGCGGCGACCATGGCCTTGTTCAGTTCCGATTCAACGCGCTTGCGCACCGAATTGTCGCTGCCGATCAGCAGATAGCCGATGATGTCGCCAAAGTCGTCGCGCAGCGCCGTGATCGATACGATGGCCGGAAAGCGGCGGCCATCCTTGCAGATATAGGTCAGTTCATAGTTGTCATCAATTTCACGTGAAGCCTTGAAAGCCAGTGCCTCGAAACCCGGCGCAATGGGGGTCGCCAGTTCGAGACTCAAGGCCTGGGCGCGCGCCATCACTTCCTGCGGGTCATGCAAATCGCTCGGGCTGATGCAGTTGACGACCTCGGCTGCCGTGTAGCCCAGCATGCGCTCGGCACCGACGTTGAACAACTGAATGATGCCTTTTTCGTCGGTGGCAATAATCGAGAAATTGGCGCTGGTGAGGATCGCATACTGCAAGGCGCCCGCTTTGAGCGTGGTCTTTTGGCGCTGCACTGCGGCGGCGCTGTCGGCAAGGGGGGGGCTGTTTGCTGCTTCTGGCATGGCTTGTTTTTGTGAAAAGTGACCTCCAATCCGGAGGCGGAACTGTTTTTGTGCGGCTGCCTGCCGGGGATCACCATGGCACCCCGTCTGCAACTGCCGGAAAAAACGGCGCTTCCACGCAAACAACCATAATTGTTGTCTTGTTTCGGCGCTCCATCTGTACGCTGGCACACATATGGCAGTCCGGACCGGCGATTTTCGGCGTTTAACCCCGATCCGCTGTGGCTGGCGTTTACAGCAGGGTTGCGGGTCTTCCGCACACCACCACAATGAAGGAGCGCCCATGAAACGCCTGATTACCGTTGCGGCCGCGCTGGCCGCCTGCACCCTGTCATTGCCCGCTGCGGCGGTGGGCAGTATCGCCGATATCGTGATTCACGACCGTGCCCAGAACCGCACGCTGCCGGTCCATGTCCACGAAGGGCGGCATTATGTCGTCGGTCATCCCGGCAATGAGTATGAGGTTCGCCTGCGCAACCGGCAACTGGGCGACATCCTGACCGTGGTTTCGGTGGACGGGGTGGACGTGATCACCGGCGATACCGCCGACTGGGGGCAAAGCGGTTATGTGCTTGGTTCGCAACAAGGTTTTGGTGTCAAAGGCTGGCGCAAAAGCCTGGATCGTACCGCTGCGTTTTATTTCACGGCGCTGCCCGATTCCTATGCCGCGCGCACCGGACGTCCCGACCATGTCGGCGTGATCGGTGTTGCGGTATTTCGCAAAAAAGCGGAACCGGTGGTGCAGTATTTACCGCCGCGGCTGGCTCGCAACGTGGTGGAAGCCGAAGCACCAGCACCTTCGGCGGTGGCCGAAGATCGTAGTGCCGCCGGCTCTGCGCATGATGCAGCCAGCGGGGTCGGTGCGTCTGCACGCGCCGAGGCGCCGGCCAGTGCCGCGAAAAAATCCGCTCGTCTCGGTACCGGCCACGGTCGCAGCGAAACTTCGGTGGTGACGTACACCGAATTCGAACGCGCCACCGCAACACCGTCCGAGATCATCACTATTTACTACGACAGTTACCGCAATCTGGTGGCGCAGGGCGTGATCCGCGCGCCGTCGCTGGCGCGGCCGGATCCTTTCCCCGCGCCGTTTCCGGCGCGTTTTGCGCCCGACCCACGTTGATTCCATCCACGTTGATTTGACCCACGTTGATCTCCCCCACGTTGATCTCCCCCGCGTTGATTTCAGCGTCGTTGATTCCATGGTGGATGCAGTACTACAGCCGGGTTGCCGGTATGCGGAGGCTTCTGCATACTGGCACCCCGTTATGTCTACGGATACCGACGCCACCGATGAAGCACTGATGCTCGGTTATCGCGATGGCGATGCGGCAGCCTTTGATGTGCTCTACAGCCGCCACAAAGGCGGCATTTACCGTTATCTGCTGCGCCAGTGCCGCAACGCGGCGCAGGCCGACGAACTGTTCCAGGATGTGTGGATGAATCTGATCCGCGCCCGCGCCGGGTATAAGGCGCAGGCGAAATTTTCGACTTGGCTCTACCGGATTGCCCATAACCGGCTGATGGACCACTTTCGCCGTGACGATGCCGCTGTATCGCTGGATGACGAGTCGGTGTCGGTCGATGAGCCGGTGGCGCCGCGCAGTGTTGAGCCGGAAGTCAGTGCGACGTCCCGGCAACAGGCGGCGCAACTGCTGGCTTTGCTCGATGATTTGCCGGAAGAACAGCGCGAGGCTTTTGTGCTGCAGCAGGAGGGCGGACTGAGCATTGAGGAAATTGCTGCCGCCACCGGCGTCAACCGTGAAACGGCGAAAAGCCGCCTGCGTTATGCGCTGGCGAAACTGCGGCAGGGGATGCAGGCATGGCAATGACCCCGGGGCCTGACAAAGTCGATATCGAAAACGATCTGCAACTGGCGGCGATGTATCGCGCCGGCGCAGATGCCGCGCCGCCGGCACACTTGGACGACGCGATCCGCGCTGCGGCACGGCGCGAGGTGGCCGCGGGTCCGCGTCGTGCCGGCGCCCGTCGCTGGGCGCTGCCGGTTTCGCTGGCTGCGGTGCTGGTGCTGTCGGTCAGCGCGGTGACGATGATGCGCGAACAGGGGGCCGATCGTCCAGATTCGATGATTTCGCCGCCGGAAACCCCGACCATGACTCCGCCACGTGAGATTGCACAGCCACCAGTCACGGCTGCGGCGGAAACCACGCCCAAACGCCGGTCGGTCACGTCGCCGCCGGTTACGGTGGCGGATGCACCCGCCGCGCAGGCCGGACCACCGGTGCCAGCGCAGGCAATGTCCGGTCGCGTTGCCGAAGCGGAGCGGGCTGTGCCCGAATCCCGCGCCAAAGCTGCTGCGGCTGAATCCAATCGCACCGAAGCACCCGTTGCCGCCAGCCGTGACTACACGGTATCGCAGCCGCTGCTGCGGTCTGCGCCGGCGTCGATGGCCGCAGAAATGTCGGACGGTGCTGGCGCATCGGCATCGGCCAAAGCCGCTGCACCGGCACCGGCCGCTGCCCTGTCGGCGGTCCCGGCAAGGGGCGCGCTGTGGCAGGACTTGCTCAGGGAACCGCCGGAAAAATGGATCCAGCGCATCGCTGAGTTGCGCCGCACCGGCAAAACAGCCGATGCCGATACGCTGGCGGCCGAGTTCCGCCGGCGTTTTCCGGATCAGCGGCTTCCGGATGAGGCGCGCTGAGAGATGACGGCCGGTCTCGACTCCAAACCGGAAAAACCGCCGGCCCCCGAACCTTGGGAGTGCTGCCAGAGCGGTTGCGAGCCCTGTGTTTATGATCGGTATTGGGAAGCGCTCACTGACTACGAAGCCGCGCTCCGGACCTGGGAGGCACGCCAGGCCGAAGCGCTGCCTGATCCCCAAGACGAACTATAAGTGATTGTTTTTATTAATTTTTTAAACAAGAGTTGGTGCCATTCTGCGCTTGTGTCCGGCAGCAATGAACTCTTTGCCGCAGTGCAGTTCAAATCCCTGCCATTTGCCCGGTTTAACCCCGGGTGCGACGCCTGAAAATACTTAAATTCTTTTATAAACAAAGAGTTATATTTTTGTTGCGTTGCAATGCGTGTTGCCGTTACACTCCGCCCCCGGCCGTTTTCCCGACCTGATGAAAATCCGGTGACAGGGTTGCGGTCCATGGCTTGAACACCTAGAATTGGCCAGTTTTTTTGAGTAGCCCACAACCTGTAGTGGTTTTAGGCTGACCGCAGTCTTAAGGAGACACCGTTACCGTAGCGAGGTAACACCAGCACAAAGGCGTCCCGCCCGAGGCAGGCGCCACTCCCCAAAGGAGGTTTTGCATGTACGCAAAATCGATTTCAGAAATACCCCCCGAAATATCCACCCAAGTTCGGGCCGCGGCAGCGCCGCACTGGACCCGCAAGATGGTCACCCTGGCGATGCTGATTGCCAGTTTCTCCGCCCTGGCCCTGCTGCTCCACGAACGTTACGGCGCCCACTGGCTGCAATCCGCATATGCCGCCATGGAGAGCGAAGCCAAGGCCGTGTCCGATCGCGTGCTGCCGCAGCCCGCGCCGGCCGTGCACCCGGACGCCGCCCGGCATGAGGCGTTGGCCGAGTTCCTGGCCAAGCGCTACAAGGTATCCCAGGACGTGACGCTGGAGTTCGTGCAGATCGCCCATGCCGAAGCTGGCCAGGTGAATCTGGACCCACTGCTGATCATGGCGGTGATTGCCGTCGAGTCGCGCTATAACCCGATCGCTGAAAGCGGCGTCGGCGCCAAGGGCCTGATGCAGATCATCCCGAAATTCCATGGCGACAAGCTGGCTGAGTTTGGCGGCGAAAAAGCGGTGTTTGACCCGGAATCCAACATCCGCGTCGGCACCCGCATCCTTCGCGAATATCTGTCCCGCACTGGCAACCTGAGCATTGCGCTGCAGATGTATGCCGGCGCCCTGGGCGACGATAACGACACCTATACCAACAAGGTGTTGGGCGAAAAACAGCGCCTGCAGCGCGTCGTCGCCGCATTTGCCGAACCCGCGCCGGTACGGATGGCGCCGCAGCGCGTCGCCTCCCGGCGCATCGATTCCCTCCTCGGCGAATAAGCGCCGCTTTCCGCGGTTACCTGAGCGGTGGCCGCCATCCGTATTTCCTGGCCGACAGGATCGGTGATTGCCGATCTCCAACCGGGCGTCACTGTCGATAAGCTGCTGGCGATCCTGCCCTGTGTATCCAGCGTCAGCACCTGGGGGGAGGAGGTTTATTTCTCCCTGCCGGTAGCCGCCACGCTGGAACCCGGTGCGCGGCAGGTGGTGGATCCCGGCACGGTGTGTTTCTGGGTGGGCGGCAGTGCGCTGGCGCTGCCCTGGGGGCGAACCCCCGCATCCCGCGGTGATGAATGCCGGCTGGTCTGTGCCTGCAACGTGCTGGGCCGCATCCGGGGTGACCCGGCGGTGCTGAAATCCGCCCGCGACGGCGAAACGATCCGCGTCGAAGCGCTGTAACAGCATCTGCGGCCTATAATCCCCGTAACGCAGGGCTCGTAATACAGGGTTCGTAACGCAGTGCTCGTAATACAGGGGGGAGCGACCATGGCCGATCAAGACGTACCCAAAGACTTTTTTGAATTCATGCAGAAAATGTGGAACCCGATGGGATTTCCCATGCCGGGCATGATCGCGCCGACGATGAATGTCGAGGATCTGCAGAAAAAAATCGCTGAGCTGAAGGCGGTCGAAACCTGGCTGACCATGAACACCGGTTTTGTGCAGATGACCGTCAAGACGCTGGAGATGCAGAAGGCTGGACTGGAGAGTCTGCAGTCTGCGGGCAAGGCCGCAGCGGGTGAAAAAAAGGCGCCGGGTTAAAGGCAGCTTTTTCTTGCGGGCGATTTAAGCCCGTGCGTCGAGCGTCTTCGGATCAAGGAACGGTTTGTCACCCCTGATCTGGGTGCGATGCGTCAGGCGCCGCTGCGCGGCACCTGCCCGATGCATCTTTTTAAATGTTGTGGCTGCGGCCTGACCCGTGCTGCGCCCGGGCCAGCCTCCGCCGCAACCGCTAAGCCCGCGCGTCGAGCGTCTTCGGATCAAAGAACGGCTTGTCACCCCTGATCTGGGTGCGATGCATCAGACGCCGTGACTCCGGATCAAAGGCATCGCGGCGGTGCATGGCGCTGCGGTTGTCCCACATCACCAGGTCGCCGACCTGCCATACCTGATACCACTCGAATTCCTTTTTGGTGGCGTGCGCCCACAGCTGGTTGAGCAGATCTTCGCTCTCGTCCAGCGGCATGCCGATGATGTAGGCATTGCGGCGGCGGCCGAGAAACAGGCAGTTGCGGTGGCTGCGCGGATGGGTGCGCAGCAGCGGATGGATGGCGCCCGGCGCATCACGCGGATCGTTGACATCGCTGAAACCCTTGCGCAGCTCGCCAGCGCTGTTGCGACTCGAGTCATGGCGGCAGAAACGGCCAAGAATCTGTTTTTTGATGGCTGCCGGCAGCGTGTCATAGGCTTTAAACATGTTGGAGAAGCCCGTGTTGCCGCCTTCCGGCGGCACTTCCAGCGAATACAGCAGGCTGCCGATCGGCGCCATGTCGTTGTAGGACATGTCGGTATGCCATTCGGCCTCGTAATGGCCGAGGTTACCGATGGATTTACCGTCGACCTTGATGTTCGACATCACGGTGATTTGCGGAAAGGGATTGACCACATCCTTGCCGGCATGAACCGGTGCCTGGTCGAGTTCGCCGAACAATTGTCCGAATGCCAGCAGCGCCGGATCATCGAGCTGCTGATTGCGGAAACGCAGCACCAGATGCGAGTGCCAGGCGTCCTCGATCTGCCGGAACGTCTCCTGCGACAGCGGTTTGGCCAGATCGACGCCGACGATATCGGCGCCCAGCGCCGCGCCGGTGGGGATGACGGTGATGTTGCTTTTTTGCGGGATGTCCATGGGGTTCCTCCTTCTCAGCGGAACATGCTACTGCGCGCCGCCGCGATCCTCAAGGCCGCGGCCATATTGCGGAAGTTCGCGGTGCGCAAACCTCATTTTGCCCCGATTTTGTTGCGCAGCACGCCCAATCCTTCCACTTCAGTCTCAAGGATGTCGCCTGCTTTCATGAATTCCGGCGGGGTGCGTGCATGGCCGACGCCGGCCGGAGTCCCGGTGAGGAACAGGTCACCCGGTTCCAGCGTGAGGCCCGCCGACAGTTCCGCAATCAGCCGCGGCAGCTTGAAATACATACAGCTGGTGTTGGAATCCTGCTTGGTCACGCCGTTGACGCGGCAGGTGATGCGCAGATTCTGCGGATTCCTGACTTCGTCCGCAGTTGTTAACCACGGCCCCATCGGGCAGTGGCCGTCGAGGCTCTTGCCTTTGAACCACTGCTGGCCGTGCTGGCGCTGCACTTCGCGCGCCGAGACATCGTTGGCGATCATGTAGCCGTAGATGTGTTTCATCGCATCGGCTTCGCTGATGTTGCGGCCGCCCTTGCCGATGACCACGGCCATCTCCACTTCCCAGTCGAGTTTTTCGGTGACGCCGGGGTGCGAGGGCACTTCGCCGTAGGGGCTGTTGACAGCCAGCGGCTGCTTGCTGAAAAACGCCGGATGTTTCGGCAGTTCCGTCACATGCGGCCGCGCCTTCGCACCTTCCTCGAAATGTTCAACGTAATTCCAGCCGACGCAGAACACGTTTTTGCGCGGACGGGGAATCGGCGCATGCAGCGTGACCTTGGCCATCGCGTGATGACCGGTTTTCACGCCGGCGACGGCTTTTTTGACCAGCGCCAGACCGGATTTGCCGGCGGCGACCAGTGCGACCATGTCGTTCGCGGCGAAGGGCAGCTTGACCCGCGCTTTTTTCGCCGCGGCCTCGAGGTCGATGATGCTGCCGTCGGCGGCGATCACGCCGATTTTTGCCGGAACGCGTTTGCCTGCAGAATAAGTGACCAGTTTCATGTCATTCTCCCTTGGTGATTATTGGGTGATTTTATTGAGTAAGTTGTTTGAATTTTTCGGTGGCCTGGACCAGCGCCGCGCAGATGCCGGGCTCCCATGCCGAATGTCCGGCATCGGGCACGATGATGTATTCCGCTTCCGGCCATGCGCGGTGCAGGTCGTCCGCGGACACGATGGGGCACACCGCGTCATAACGGCCCTGCACGATGACACCGGGAATGTTGCGGATGCGGCCGACATTGTCCAGCAGCGAATTGTACGGCAGGAAAATGTCGTGCTTGAAATAATGCGCTTCGACGCGCGCGAGGCCCAAGGCAACCACGTCGCCGGCAAAATAGGCCACGGTTTCCGGGCTCGGCAGCAGCGTCGAGCAGGAACCTTCGTAAGTGCTCCATGCCCGCGCCGCCGGCATGTGCACTGCTGGATCGGGATCGGTCAAACGGCGATGGTAGGCGCTGAGCAGGTCGCCGCGTTCGGCTTCCGGTATCGGGCCGGTGAAGGCGCGCCAGGCTTCCGGGAACAGGTTGCGCAGGCCGTAGAGAAACCAGTCGATTTCACTGCTGCGGCAGAGGAAAATGCCGCGCAGGATCAGCCCGGTGCAGCGTTGCGGATGCGCTTCGGCGTAGGCCAGCGCGAGGGTGCTGCCCCAGGAACCACCGAATACCAGCCAGCGTGCGATGCCGAGTTTTTCGCGAAGTTGTTCGATGTCCGACACGAGTAACGGTGTCGTGTTGTCGGTGACCTCACCCAGCGGGGTCGAGCGGCCCGCGCCGCGCTGATCGAAAATGATGATGCGGTAATGCGCGGGATCAAAAAAACGCCGGTGCGCGGATGCTGCGCCGGCACCGGGCCCGCCGTGCAGGAACAGCACCGGTGCGCCGCGCGGATTGCCGCTTTCCTCGAAATACATCTGATGCCGGCCGTCGAGCGCCAGCATGCCGCTGCTGCAAGGCTGGATTTCGGGATAAAGATCGGCGCGCAAGCTGGAAGATGTGCCGGAAGATGAGCCGGAAGATGTCTGGACCATGAAAGCCACGTTGTTCGCTGCAAAAAAAGCAGCGCAACGTTAGCACAAAGGCGGCTGCAGCGTGTGCGGGCGGTCGCCCCTGACTACATCATGCTGACGTGTGCGGCGACGACGCGCCAGCCTTCAGCCACACGCACCCACGTCTGCATCTGCCGTCCTGAGCGGCTGCTGCGCTCGAACTGCAGGCTCGAGGTGGCGAAGTCGCGGCCGTAGGTGGTGATCACTTCACGAGAAACCGTTCGCGCCAGCCCTGCCGGCGAGCGCGCAGAGCGGAACTGCGCAATCTCCTGATAACCGTACAGCACTTCCCCGGCACCGTAACGAATGGTATGCGGGCTGTGCCAGAACAGGGCATCAAGTGTCGCCACATCATTGCTGACCAGCGCCTGTTCATAGCGCTTGCATGCTGCGGCGACCTCCGCCACCACTTCCGGAATATTGATCTCCACCGTTTCCCCTCAATCCGCAATCCGTGATCCTCAATCCTGCTCTTCAGTCCGCGCGGGCCCCGGTTTCCTTGGCCACTTTCGCCCATTTTGCGATGTCCTGTTTGACCACCGCGGTGAATTGCGCGGAATTACCATACATCATTTCCGCGCCGCGTTGGGACAGGCCGCTGCGCAGCGGCTTATTGTCGGACAGCAGCGCGACATCGTTTTCAATTTTCTTGGCGATGGTTGCCGGAAGTCCGGCCGGGGCGAAAAGCCCGTACCACTGCGCGGCTTCGTAGCCGGGCAATCCGCTTTCGGCGACCGTGGGCACTTCCGGCAGCGTGGGGTAGCGCTTGGTGGTGGTCACGGCCAGCATGCGCAGCTTGCCGCTTTGCACCAGCGGCAGCGCCGACACGATGATGTCGATCATGTACTGGGTGCGCCCTGCGATCAGGTCCGGCAATGCCGGGCCGCTGCCCTTGTACGGCACATGTACCGCTTTGATGCCCGCCGTGATGTTGAACATTGCGGCGGCCAGGTGCGGCAGTGCGCCGTTGCCCGAAGACGCAAACGACAGTTGGTCGGGTTTGGCCTTGGCCAGCGCAACCAGATCCTTCACTGATTTCACCGGCAGCCCGTTGGTGACCACCAGCAGTTGCGGCGACAGCGCAAACGAGGCCAGCGCGACCAGGTCCCTGCGTGGATCGTAGCTCAGGTCCGGATAAATGCTCGGTGCGATGACGACACCAGCATTGACGCCCATCAACAAGGTGTAACCGTCGGCCGGGCTTTTTGCGACCAGGCCGGTGCCGATGGTGGCGCCGGCACCGCCGCGGTTGTCCACCACCACGTTTTGCCCCCACATTTCCGACAGTGCCTGGGCCACCGTGCGTCCGACGTAGTCGGAGGCACCGCCCGGCGGGAAGGGAATGATCATGCGTACCGGTTTGGTCGGATAGGCGGAGGTTGCCAGCGGTATGCCGGCAAATACAGCGGCGGCGATCAGGCGGGTGATGAGGCGCATGGGGTTCTCCGGTAAATGGCGACAGGCGACAGCAATTGCCGTGCAGCAGATTTAGCAATTCCTGTGCCACTGCAGCAGCGCCACGCGCATGCGACGACAGGCAGGCGTAAGCGCGTACGCGGGCACCGCGCGGGTGCCTGCGCCCCGTTGCGGTGCAGGTAACCGGACAGGCTGGCAGCAGCAGGGCAGCGAGGGGGCTACGGTATAATTCCGCTCCCGCAAAGCCACGCGGCTTGCGGCTGACATCGAAAGGCGGTTTTCGCAAATGCCTGAAGAGCAACTCCGTAAAGCGGCGCTCGAATATCACCGCTTTCCCGTGCCGGGAAAAATCGCAGTCACTCCGACCAAGAGTCTGGTCAACCAGCGCGACCTGGCACTCGCCTACACGCCTGGTGTAGCCAAGGTCTGCGAGGAAATCGCCGCCAATCCGGCGGACGCCAGCCTCTATACCGCGCGCGGCAACCTGGTTGCGGTGATCACCAACGGCACCGCCGTGCTCGGCTTGGGCAACATCGGTCCGCTGGCGGCGAAGCCGGTGATGGAAGGCAAGGCGGTGTTGTTCAAGAAATTCGCCGGCATCGACGTCTTCGATATCGAAATCAACGAACTCGACCCGTACAAGCTGGTCGACATCATCGCCTCGCTCGAGCCCACCTTTGGCGGCATCAACCTCGAAGACATCAAGGCGCCGGAGTGTTTCATCGTCGAGCGCGAACTCCGCAAGCGCTGCAAGATTCCGGTATTCCATGACGATCAGCACGGCACTGCGATCATCGTCAGCGCGGCCTTCACCAACGGCCTGAAGGTCGTCGGCAAGGACATCTCGACAATAAAACTCGTCGTGTCCGGTGCGGGCGCCGCAGCGCTGACCTGTCTCGACCTGCTGGTGTCGCTGGGCCTGAAAAAGGAAAACATCACCGTCACAGACATTGTCGGTGTTGTTTACAAAGGCCGCGCCGAACTGATGGACGACGAAAAATCGCGTTACGCCATCGACACCGACGCACGCGAGCTGCGCGACGTGATGGCCGGCGCCGACGCATTCCTCGGCCTGTCGGCGGGGAAGGTGCTGAAACCCGAGATGGTCAAGCTGATGGCGGAGCGCCCGCTGATTCTGGCGCTGGCCAACCCCGAGCCGGAAATCCTGCCCGAGCTGGTGAAGGAAGTGCGCCCTGATGCGGTAATGGCCACCGGCCGTTCGGATTATCCGAACCAGGTCAACAACGTTCTGTGTTTTCCGTTCATCTTCCGCGGCGCGCTCGATGTCGGCGCGACCACCATCAACCGCGAGATGGAAATTGCCGCGGTCAACGCGATTGCCGCGCTGGCGCAGGCGGAACAGTCCGACATTGTCGCTGCCGCCTACGGCGAACAGGATTTGAAATTCGGTGCCGACTACCTGATTCCCAAGCCCTTCGACCCGCGCCTGATTGCGCATGTGGCACCGGCGGTGGCCAAGGCTGCGATGGACAGCGGCGTCGCGACGCGCCCGATCACCGACTTCGATGCCTACAAAGAGCGGTTGAACCGCTTTGTATACCAGTCCGGCCACATCATGAGTTCGGTGTTTGCCGCGGCGAAAAAATCACCCAAGCGCGTGGTCTATGCCGAGGGCGAGGAAGAGCGCGTGCTGCGCGCTGCCCAGCAGGTGGTGGACGAGGGCCTCGCGCGGCCGATCCTGATCGGGCGGCCCGATGTCATCAAGACCCGCATCGAGCGCCTCGGTCTGCGCCTGCAGCGCGAGCAGCATTACGACACCATTGATCCCAACAACGACCCGCGCTATCGCGAGTACTGGACCGAATACCACCGTCTCACCAAGCGCAAGGGTATTTCCGGCGAGATCGCCAAGCTCGACATGCGCCGCCGGCCGACGCTGATCGGTGCGATGCTGGTGCACATGGGCGATGCTGACGCGATGCTGTGCGGCATCCTTGGCCAGTACGGTCGCCACCTGCACACCATCGACCAGGTCATCGGCCGCCGGCCAGGCGTGAACCAGTATTCCGCGATGAATACGCTGCTGCTGCCCAAGGGCACGGTCTTCATCTGTGATACCTACGTCACCTTCGATCCCACTGCCGAGCAGATCGCCGAATCGACGATCCTCGCCGCGGAGGAAATCCGCCGTTTCGGCATCACGCCCAAGGCCGCGCTGTTGTCGCACTCGAGCTTCGGTGGCAGCGATTCCGTCACCGCGCAGAAAATGCGTCGCGCGCTGGAACTGGTCATGCAGATCGACCCGCACCTCGAGGTCGAAGGCGAGATGCAGGGCGACATGGCGCTGTCCGAGGAAATCCGCCAACGCGCGCTGCCCGACAACCGCCTCAAGGGCGCGGCAAACCTGCTGGTGATGCCCAATCTCGACGCCGCGAACATTTCGTTCAACCTGCTCAAGTCCGCATCCGGCGACGGCATCACCATCGGCCCGATCCTGCTCGGTGCCGCCAAGCCCGCGCACATCATCACGCCGTCATCGACCGTACGCCGCATCGTCAACATGACCGCGCTGTCGGTGGTCGATGCCGGCGCTGAGCGCGGCGAACAACGTCCCTTGCTGTAGCCCCAGCACTTTTTATAACCAATTGTTTTTATTGATTATTTTATAACTTATTTTTGTAACTTATCACCATGGCTAAATTCCGCACCGAACACGACACGATGGGCGCCATCGAAGTGCCCGACAACATGCTGTGGGGCGCGCAGACCCAGCGCAGTCTGCATCACTTCCATTTCCCCGGCGAGACCATGCCGCTGCCGGTGGTGCATGCGCAGGTGATGGTGAAAAAAGCCGCGGCGCTGACCAACATGGCGCTGGGCGCGCTCGACAAAAAGAAAGGCAAGGCCATCGTCAAGGCTGCTGACGAAGCGCTGACCGGACAATGGGATGCACATTTCCCGCTGGTGGTGTGGCAGACCGGCTCCGGCACCCAGACCAACATGAACGTCAATGAAGTGCTGGCGAATCGCGCGTCGGAAATCCTTGGCGGCAAACGCGGCGCAGCGCGCCTGGTGCATGAGAACGACGACGTCAACAAGGGGCAGTCCTCGAACGACACCTTCCCCACGGCGATGCATGTTGCAGCAGTGATCGCGCTGGAAAAACAGTTGAAGCCCGCGGTAAAAAAACTGCGCAACACGCTGGACAAAAAATCCCGCGCCTTCATGAACATCGTCAAGATCGGTCGCACCCATCTGCAGGATGCGACGCCACTGACGCTGGGCCAGGAATTTTCGGGTTATGTGTCGCAGCTCGACCACAGCCTGAAGCACGTCGAGGCGTCACTGCCGCATCTGTGTGAGCTCGCGCTCGGCGGCACTGCCGTCGGCACCGGCCTCAACGCCCATCCGAAATTCGCCAAGGATGTCGCGGCGCAGCTGAAGAAGATGACGGGTCTTCCTTTCATCACCGCACCCAATAAATTCGAAGCACTGGGCTCCTGCGACGGCGTGGTTGCCGCTCACGGCGCAATAAAAACGCTGGCGGCATCGCTGATGAAAATCGCCAACGACATTCGCTGGCTGTCCAGCGGCCCACGCTGCGGCATCGGCGAACTGAGCATCCCGGAAAACGAACCGGGCTCGTCGATCATGCCGGGCAAGGTCAATCCAACGCAGTCGGAATCGATGACCATGGCCTGCTGCCAGGTCTTCGGCAACGACGTCGCGATCAATGTCGGTGGTTCAATGGGCAACTTCGAGCTCAACGTGTTCCGGCCGATGGTGATCCGCAATTTCATGCACAGCGTGAATCTGCTGGCGCATGCCTGCGAGAACTTCGACGAACACTGCGCGGTCGGCATAGAGCCCAATCTCGAACGCATCACCCAGCTCACCAATGATTCTCTGATGCTGGTGACCGCGCTCAACCCGCACATCGGTTATGCCAAGGCCGCGGCGATTGCCAAAAATGCCCACAAGAAGGGCTTGACGCTGAAGGCCTCGGCGATTGCGCTGGGGCATCTGACTTCAGCGCAGTTCGATCAGTGGGTCAAGCCGGAGAGCATGGTCGGCATCAAGATCAAGGCGCCGAAAAAGAAATAGGTTTCAGCGCTGGCTGTCAACCAGAACGCCTGCCGGCGGGAGTCGGTGGGCGTTTTTTTTGGGGATTGACGTCTTGTGGAGTGACGCTCATTTGGTCCCGTAATACGCTGCGCTCCTTACGGGCTACGCTTGCTGCGCTTTACGTCCGATAATGTTGAATATTTGCTCGGCTGCTGTAGTGCGTTCTCGCTGGACGGAGGATGTGGCAACTTGCGCTCGGTTCCAGACAATTAGATTTGGAAATGATTTGCCTCCAAGTTCAATAATCCTTGCGGCCCTTTTCCCCATTGCGATGATTACGCGCGGTTGAATCTCTTCAATTAGCGGATAGACGTAGTTCTTTGCAGCTTTTTTCCCGGCGGTGTCATCAAAATTTGATTCGCTGGCCGTTCGCCAAGGTAGCGCGTTTGAGTATGCAATATCTTCAAACGAAAGCTTGCCTGCACCAATGACTTCAGAGCAATGGCGTCGCCAAATCGGCCACGATTGACACACCGACTTATATGCTTTTTGCGCTTGGATGAACGACGTTATTGAAACATCAGCAGCAAAGCGATGTAGGGCAGGCATCATAGTGTTGTCTTGTCGACTGCGCACGAGATCATTTCCGTTTCCTGGATTAATTCCGAGGAGCAATACCCTGCTTTGGTCGAACTGAGTGCCTACATAACCAAACTGTGGAATGAGGTCGTCGCTTGCTACGAGGGCTGATCGATTATGTGGTAAATCGGAAGTTACAGAACCGAGAAATGCGGCTCTGCCGAGAGCAATCGCGTCCTTTGCTGATTTGTAACCAAGCGGTAGGTCATATTTGGATGTCATGCCAAGCGTAGCCCGTAAGGAGCGAAGCGTATTACGGGATAACATACGCTATGGTTTCCTATCGCCGCAACCATGTCGCTGGAGGCACGTATTTCTTCATCGTGAACCTGCACGACCGCCGGCAAACGCTGCTGGTGGATTACGCCGAGGCCTTGCGCGAGATTGTTCGTGGGGTGAGGCGCGAAATTCCGTTCAAGATTGATGCGATGGTGATCCTGCCCGACCACTGGCATGCGGTGTGGACCTTGCCGGAGGTCGACGCTGCTTATGCGCGGCGCATACGCTTGATCAAATCGCGATTGACGCGAGATCTGTTGAAGGCCGGGGTCCCGCTCACAAAAGACAGGCGCGGCGATTACGATTCATGGCAAAAACGCTACTGGGAGCATACGATTCGCGATGAACGCGATTTCGAGGCGCACGTGAATTACGTGCACATCAATCCGGTCAAACACGGTTACGTGAAGCGCGCGGTGGATTGGCCTTATTCGACATTGCACCGGTATATCAAGAACGGTATCTTGCCGGCGGATTGGGCGTTTGGAGATCAAGGTGGAATGTTTGGTGAGAGGGCCCCCTGATCGCGTAATTCGCTGCGCTCCCTGCGGGCTACGGGTGAAGTTTTGTTGCACATGGCGCTCGCGTTAAATATATAATAAAATCAATTACTTATATAGTTTATGCCAGCTTTCCGATTCTGGCTGATCGCTGATGCCCAAATTGAATCCCGACAGTCCGCTATGCGCCCTGATGGAAACCTTCCCCCGCGCGGGCAAGCTCGAATGGATCGGTCTGCGCCCGGCGCGGCGCGCACCGCTGCAATCCTTCAACCATGTCGAAGTGCTGACGGATCACGGCCTCGTCGGCGATCACAAGGCGCAACGCGCCGGCGGCAAGCGCCAGGTCACGCTGATCCAGCGCGAGCATCTCGATGTCGTCGCGAGGCTGCTCGGGCGCGATGCAGTTGATCCCGCGCTGCTGCGGCGCAATCTGGTGGTCTCCGGCATCAACCTGCTGGCGTTGCACAACGAGCGTTTTCGCATCGGCAACGTGCTGTTCGAAGGCACGGGCTTGTGCGAGCCCTGTTCGCGGATGGAGGAGGTGCTCGGTACCGGCGGCTACAATGCCATGCGTGGGCACGGCGGCATCATCGCGCGGGTGATCGACGGCGGGTTGATCGCGCTGGGCGACGTGGTGGTTTTTGAGACCTCCCGGACTTAAGGCAGCCTTAAGTCCTGTGCGGGACCATCAGTGGAATCCGTACGGAAAGGTGGGGCAAGGGCATGCGGGTGTTGCTGGTTGAAGATGATCCGATGATCGGCGAAAGCGTCCACAAGGGACTGCAGCAGGACGGTTTCGCGGTGGACTGGGTGCGCGACGGCGTGAGTGCCGAGGCGGCTTGGCGCGCCAATCCCTTTGATGTGATGTTGCTCGACCTTGGCCTGCCGCGCAAAGACGGACTCGAGGTACTGCGTGCGCTGCGGCGTGCGGGGCAGGACCTGCCGGTGCTGGTGGTCACCGCGCGCGACGCGGTACGCGATCGCGTGGCGGGACTCGATGCCGGTGCCGACGACTATCTGGTCAAACCTTTCGATCTCGACGAACTGGCTGCACGCATCCGTGCGTTACTGCGCCGTCGCGGCGGACGCGCCGATCCGCTGATGCGCCACGGCGATCTGGCGCTGAATCCTGCGACCAAGGAGGTGCATCGCGCCGGTGAGCCGGTGGCGCTGTCGCCGCGGGAATTCGCCCTGCTGGAAGCGCTGCTCGATCGTCCCGGTGCGGTGCTGTCGCGGGCGCAGCTCGAAGAGCGCATCTATGGCTGGGGACAGGAAGTCGAAAGCAATGCAGTGGAGGTGCATATCCATGCGCTGCGTCGCAAGCTCGGCACGGATTTCATCCGCAATGTGCGCGGCGTGGGTTACAAGGTATGACCTCAATCCGTCGCAAGCTGCTGGTCTGGCTGCTGGGCGCTCTGCTGATCGCCGGCATGGTTGCCGCGTGGGGGGTGTACCGCCAGGCACGTGCCGAACTGGACGAGGTCTTTGATTATCACCTCCGGCAGATGGCGCTGGCGCTGCGTGACCGCAATTTTGAAGGCCTGATCGTGGATCCCGCGGAATTGACCGATGAGTTCGATTTTGTCATTCAGGTTTGGAGCCGCGATGGCGTCCGGATGTATTTTTCCCGACCGCATACGGGCCTGCCCAATCAGGCCCGCCTGGGCTTTGATACGGTGCAGACCGAAGCCGGCCTGTGGCGGGTATTCGCGACTCAGGAGCGCGGCATCACGATCCAGGTCGCGCAGCCGATGAGCGTCCGCAACCGCCTTGCCGCGACATCGGCTTTCAACACGTTAAGCCCATTCCTGCTGCTATTGCCGTTTCTGGGGCTGATCGTCTGGTTTGTGGTGGGCCGGGAGTTACGTTCGCTGGAGACCGTCGCCCGCGCCATCAATGTCCGTACGGCGTCCGCACTGGATCCCTTGCCTGCGACAGCGCTTCCGGAAGAGGTGCGGCCGCTGGTTGATGCGCTGAACGATCTGCTTCAGCGCCTGGCGCGGGTGTTGGCGGTACAGCGTGATTTTGTGGCCGATGCCGCCCATGAACTGCGTACGCCCTTGGCCGCGCTGATGTTGCAGATACAACTCGCTGAGCGCGCTGCTTCCGAGCCCGAGCGTACGGCGGCTTTTGCCGTCGTCAGGAGCGGGCTGGCCCGAGCAACCCGTGTCGTCGAGCAATTGCTGACTCTGGCGCGACAAAGCCCCGACACCGCGGAGCGCGTAACCGAGCCGGTAGATCTGGCGGCGCTTGCGCGGCTCGTGGTCGCGGAACGCTCGGCATTGGCCGATGCCAACGGCGTGGATTTGGGCGTCACCGGCGTTGATTCCCTGACCATAGAGGGGGAACCGGAAGGCTTGCGCATCCTGCTCGGCAACCTGATCGACAATGCATTGCGTTACGCGGCCCGAGCCGGGCGGGTAGATGTCAGCGTCCGGCGTGATGGGGATGCAGCTCTTCTTGAAGTTATAGATGATGGGCCGGGGATTCCTGCGCCCGAGCGCGAACGCGTGTTCGACCGTTTTTACCGGCGTCCTGGCAGCGAAAGTCCCGGCAGCGGACTGGGCCTGGCCATCGTTAGCAACATTGCCCTGCGCCATCGTGCCCGGATCACGCTGGACGATGCGCCGGAGGGCACGGGTCTTGCCGTGCGGGTGCTCTTTTCCGGGCAAAAGTAGTTTTTACTTTGATTTTTCGATCTTAAGCCGGCCTTAAGTCTTCACGTTCAGCATGAGTTTCGTCAGAGGGTGCAGGTGCATCCCCGTTAAAACCTGTGGAGACTTTCATGAAACAGTCATTGCTGAACAAATCGCTGATTGCGACCGCGGTATTTGTGGCGCTGGGTTTTGGCGGTTACCGCGCTTATCAGCCGGTGCATGCCCAAGCGCCGGTCGTTGCCACAACCGCGGCCAGGCCGCTGGTCGCGCTGCCGGATTTTTCCGGACTGGTGGAACGTTATGGTCCCGCCGTGGTGAACATCAGTGTCACGCAGAACGTGAAGACGGCGTACAACGGCGCCAAAAACCTCGACCCCAATGACCCGGCTTTCGAATTCTTCCGCCATTTCGGACTGCCGATGCCCGAGCAGGCGCCGCCTTCCCGCGGCCAGGGTTCGGGTTTCATCATCAGTGCTGACGGCGTGATTTTGACCAATGCGCATGTGGTGGCGAATGCAGCCGAGGTGACGGTCAGGTTGACCGATCGTCGCGAGTTCACGGCCAAAGTGCTGGGCACCGATCCGCAGACCGATGTTGCGGTGCTGAAAATCGACGCAAAGGATCTTCCTACTGTGCGGTTGGGTGATTCCGACAAGGTGCGCGTCGGTGAATGGGCGGTGGCCATCGGTTCGCCGTTCGGCTTCGAGAACACCGTGACTTCCGGCATCGTCAGCGCGAAATCGCGTTCACTGCCCGACGGCACTTATGTGCCCTTCATCCAGACCGATGTTGCGGTTAATCCCGGCAATTCGGGTGGGCCGCTGTTCAACCTGAACGGCGAAGTGATCGGCATCAATTCGCAGATCTACAGCAGCACCGGCGGTTATCAGGGCCTGTCGTTCGCAATCCCCATCGACATGGTGGTCAAGGTCAAGGATCAGCTGGTAGCACACGGCAAGGTCAGCCGCGGCCGCATGGGCGTGACCATCCAAGAGGTCAATCAGTCCCTGGCGCAGTCCTTCGGCCTGAAGCAGACTGGTGGCGCGCTGATCAGTTCAGTCGAACCGGGTAGCCCGGCCGCCAAGGCGGGCCTCAAGGATGGTGACGTGATTCTGTCGCTCGATGGCCAGGACATCTCGCGATCGATCGATCTGTCGGCGCGGGTTGCCGAATTGCGGCCGGGCACGACAGCGACCCTCGGCATCTGGCGCAAGGGGGCGGCGCAGGACATCAGAATATCCGTTGGCGAGGCCAAGCCGGAGACAGTCGCCGGCAAGGGCGGATCCTCTGCAGAGGAGACCGGCAAACTGGGTCTGGCCGTGCGGTCGCTGAATCCGCAGGAACAGCAGCAGGCGAAGCTCGATGGCGGATTGCTGGTTGAAGAAGTCAGCGGTGCGGCAGCGAAGGCGGGTATACAGCCGGGTGATCTGGTGCTTGCGGTCAATGGCACGCCAGTCAGGAACGTCGAGGAACTGCGCAACCTTACGTCCAAGCATGGCAAGAGTATTGCCCTGCTTATTCAGCGAGAGCAGGCGCGTTTGTTTGTTCCCATAAAGGCCGGTTGAGAGAGTCTGGCGGATCACAGCGGCAACAATCGTGATGTGCCGGCCATTCAAGCTGTTGCAGGTGGTTATGGCAGTCGGATCGTTAATGGAATATCGAGGCTTGAAAGTTAACGAATTTTAAAGTGCGTCAGATGTAATGCATCCATTTGGATACAACGTCTGCAAAGGAGAAATCATCACGAAATCGATTTATAAAGTAGGTATGGCGGCAGTAGCCGCAGCATTTGCTTTGACTTCAGTTTCGGTCAATGCCCATTCTTCACCGATGGTCAAGGAAGATCAGGCGCAAATAAAATCGGATGACGCTGCATTACAGCGGGAAAAACAGCAACTGAAAGTGGACCAGGCACGGATGAAGGCGGACAAGGCGACGGGAAAAATGGCCGCTGAGTCCAAGGACTCGGAGCGGGTCTACAAGGATCGGCAGAATATCAAGGGTCAAAAAAAGGACTTTGCGGCTGACAAACCGGGATCGCTGCAGCAGAAATCCGACAAAACAGCATTGCAGAGGGAGCAAAAGAAGCTGAAGTCAGATCAGGTCACGATGAAAGCTGACAAGGCGGATGGAAAAATGGCTGCAGAATCGAAGGATTCGGAACAGATTTACAAGGACCGCCAGGCCATCAAAGGCGAGAAGAAGGATATCGAGGTGGACCGCAGCAATCTGAAGGCTGACCAGAACAAATAGTTGTCAGCAGGGTCGGCACAGAACGCATCAGCCTCGCCTTGACGGGGTTGATGCTTTAAAAATATTGCGTTGTTGAAAAAATCCCCGCGGACCGGCGGGGATTTTCATTTGCGTCTGTTGAGGGCAGTCGCTTATTTGACGTCGAGAATTTTCATCGCCTTGGCCAGGGTATCCACTGATTCCTGGTGTTTGCCGGCTTTGTGGAAGACTTCACCTTCAGCGCGGAATTTTTTCACGTCAGCCATCTGCTCGGCGCTCAGTTTCGGTTTCTTGGACATCGCCTCATCGATTTTTTTCATGTCGGCGGGGCAGTGGAACGCCAGCGCGGCGCTGCTGGCGAACAAAAGGGCGGTGGCGATTGCGCTGATGGTCAGTTTTTTCATCGTGGTTCTCCTTGAGAGATGTGTCAGGGTGCGGGTTGTCGCGGGATTTGTATTACGCGGCTAGTGTGGCATAAAAGCCGGCCATCGGTTACGGGTAGAATTTCCCCATGAACGACATCCCATTAACAAGCGCTGCCCCCGGCTTATTCCCGCTGACCGCAGACGCCGTCCGCGTCGGGTTGCGGCGTCCGCCCCCGGCGCACGACCCGCTGGATCTGCACGCGATTTCGCTGCAGGAGGGCACCAAGGTGACCGAAGCCGCGGTGCTGGTGCCGCTGGTCAACCGCGCGGCAGGGGTGCAGGTGCTGCTGACCCAGCGCACCGCGCACCTGCGCGATCATGGTGGACAAGTCAGTTTTCCCGGTGGCCGCGTCGAGCCGGAGGATGCTGACCGCGAAGCGACTGCGCTGCGCGAAATGAACGAAGAAATCGGTCTGGCATCCGACTGCGTGACGCTGCTCGGCCGTCTGCCAGGTTACGAGATTCCGTCAGGCTTTCGCATCACGCCGGTGGTGGGTTGGATCGAGCCGCCGTTCACGCTCGTGCCTGATGTTTTCGAAGTGGCCGACATTTTCGAGGCGCCGCTGGACTATTTCCTCGACCTGGCCAATTACCAGCGCCGCGAATATCATTTCCGCGGCCGTCACCGTCATTATCTGGCGATTCCGTACGACGGGCGTTATATCTGGGGCGCCACCGCGGGCATGCTCTACAGCCTGTGCCGAATGATGAATGAAAAATGAGCCTGGCATAAGCTTGCGATGAGTGCTTCGCGGAGCCACGACGCCGGCGCTGCGCGCGGCGGGGATGGCCTTCATGCCCTCACGTTATCCATCAGCGTCTACCCATCAGCACCCATTTGTGGTCGCGGATGGGGCATTATTCCAGTCATGGCGAAGGATTCCGCATCCCCGAAACCGAACGTCGGCCTGATCATGACCGGCGGCGGCGCGCGCGCCGCCTACCAGGTCGGCGTGGTGCGTGCACTGCATGAGCTTCTGCCCAAGGATGTGCGCAGTCCTTTCCCCATCATCTGCGGCACCTCGGCGGGTGCGATCAACGCCGCAGTGCTCGCCACCGATGCCGGCAATTTCCACCGCGGCGCGCGACGGCTGATGACGGTATGGAAAAATTTCCATGTCGAGCAGGTCTATCGCGCCGATGCCTGGGGCGCGCTGGGCAACAGCGCGCGCTGGCTGCTGACGGCGGTGTCCGGGGGCAGTCTCGATGGCCCGATTTCGCTGCTCGACAATTCGCCGCTGGCCGATCTGCTCGGACGCCATGTCGATTTCCCGGCAATCGGCCGCAACGTTGCCGCCGGTCATTTGCAGGCATTCGCGGTGACCTGTTCCGGTTACACCTCGGGCCAATCGGTGACGTTTTACGAAGGCAATGTCAGTCTGACGGGCTGGGAGCGTGCGCGCCGGGTTGGCGTGGCAATGCCTATCGGTCTGCCGCATCTGATGGCGTCAAGCGCGCTACCCTTCATTTTTCCGCCGGTGCGGATCAACCGCGAATATTTCGGCGACGGCTCGATGCGCCAGATCGCGCCGGTCAGTCCCGCGCTGCATCTTGGCGCCGACCGTCTGCTGGTGATCGGCGTCGGCCGCCAGGCGCTGCAGTCTGCGGTGCGTCTGCCTACAAACGGTTATCCGTCGCTGGCGCAGATCGCCGGCCATGCGCTCGACAGCATTTTTCTCGACTCGCTGGAAGTCGATCTCGAACGCCTGCAGCGCATCAACCGCACGCTGGGCATCATTCCGGCGGAAACGCTGGCGAAAAACGGTTATCCGCTGCGCGCCGTCGAGTTCCGCGTGCTGACACCCAGCGTGCCGCTGAGTCAGATTGCCGCGCAGTACGCGCATGATCTGCCGCGGGTGATCCGCGGTTTGTTGCGTACCGTCGGCGCGATGAAACGCACCGGTTCCAACCTGGTCTCATATCTGTTATTCGAAAAAGCCTATTGCCGCGCACTGATCCGGCTCGGTTACCGCGACACGATGGCGCAGCAGGACGATCTTCTAGAGTTCCTCGGTTACGGCCCGAAATAATGTCCGCAAAACCCTGGTCGGAGGCTTGCGGGCGTAACTGCGAGCCGATCCTTGCCGTGTTGCGCGTTGCGTTTTCCAATGCCACGCGAGTACTGGAGATCGGTTCCGGCACCGGCCAGCACGCAGTGTTTTTTGCCGATGCCTTACCGCATCTGGTCTGGCAACCCAGCGACCGTCCCGAACACCTGCCCGGCATTGCAGCGTGGTGTGACGAAGCGGGCCTGCCCAATCTGCGTGCGCCGCTGGCGCTGGATGTGAATGCTGCGGACTGGCTGGTGCCGGCATGCGACGCCGTGTTCAGCGCCAACACGCTGCACATCATGGCGTGGTTGTCCGTAGAAAATTTTTTCCGCGGTGTTGCGCGCATGTTGACGCCGGGTGGTGTGCTCACGGTTTACGGGCCGTTCAGTTACGGCGGACAACACACTGCAGAATCCAACGCGCGCTTTGATGCCTTCCTGCGGGCACGCGATCCGCTGAGCGGTGTTCGTGATTTCGACGCGGTGTGCGCGCTGGCGCACAGTCATGGACTTGAATTTTGCGAAGATCATGCCTTGCCGGCGAACAACCGCGTGCTGACCTGGCGTCGCAGCGGTGGCTGATGCTGTTGCCAGTGACCGGCGTACTCGGTATAAAAGGTAATCAGTGTAAATGGATGAAAATGCAGCGGCAGAAAACGGCGGATCCCGAACCACCGCGCCCGCTGCAATATCTGCAGGTTACCGGGGAACAACATGAATCGTGCATTTGTTAAGGAAAGTGATGACGAGTTCAGCGCTGGTGAATTGCCCGAGCGCCCGGTGCCCGAGCACGCCAATTATGTGACGCCGCAGGGCATGGATCAGTTGCGCACACGCGTGCGCGAACTCGCTGACCAGCACGAACAATTGAAGGTGATCTCCGCCGACAATTCGGAAGCCAGGCGCAAATTGCGCGAAGTCGAACGCGACCAGCGTTATTTCAATACCCAGCTGGAGCGCGCCGAACTTGTTGATCCCGCGCAGCAGCCGCACGGCGAAGTGCGCTTCGGCGCAACCGTGGAGGTCGAGGACGCCGACGGCGGCGTCCAGGAATTCAGCATCGTCGGCGATGATGAGGCCGATGTCGCTGCCGGCAGGATCAGTTGGGATTCGCCGCTGGCGCGCTCATTGCTCGGTGCGCGCAGCGGCGACACCGTGAAGTGGCAGCGCCCCGCCGGTGCCACCGAGGTCGAAATCATTGCCATCCGTTACCGCGCAGGATAAACTGTAAACCATTGTTTTTATTGTAGTTTATGGTAGTTTATTATAGTTTATTGTCGTTTATTGTCGTTTATTGTTATTTTCATCACGCATTGATCGCAGGCGCGGACGCATGAATTTCCTGGCACTGGTATGCGCATTACTCCTTGAGCAGACATGGCCGCTGCGGCGCGGCAATCCGCTGTATGCCGCCTTCGAGCGTTACGCCGATTATCTCGAGCGGCAGTTCAACGGACTGCAGGCCAACCACGGCGTGATTGCGTGGCTGGTCGCGGTGTTGCCGCTGGCGCTGCTCACCGTCGCCGTATATGCGCTGTTGCGCGAAGCCAGTGTGCTGCTCGCGCTGGCGTGGTCTGTGGCAGTGCTCTATGTGGCGATGGGTTTTCGCCGTTTCAGCCATTGTTTTACTGAAATCGCACAGGCCCTGCGCGAACAAAATATAAACACCGCGCGCGATGTGCTCGGCCGCTGGCGCGGCATTCCCGCCGATGAACTGAGTGCCGCGGAAATTTCACGCGTCGCGATCGAGCTGGGCCTGCTGCAGGCGCATCGTTATGTGCTCGGGCCGATTTTCTGGTTTGTTGTGCTCGGCCCGGCCGGCCCGGTGGTGTATCGCGCAGCGGATTTGCTCGCGGGTCGTTGGGGAACCCAGCTCGAACCGGAAAAACGCGCCTTTGCGTTTTTTGCCGAACGCGCTTTTTACTGGATTGACTGGCTGCCGGCGCGGATTACTGCTGCGAGTTTCGCCATTGCCGGTAATTTCGAAGATGCTGCCTATTGCTGGCGTACCCAGGCCGCGGGCTGGGGCCGTGGTGCCGAAGGGGTGGTGCTGGCCAGTGGCGCCGGTGCGCTGGGCGTCAAACTCGGCGGCGTGTTGCGCGAAGAGGGCATGCTCAACCAGCGGCCCGAGCTCGGCCTCGGTGACGAGGTCAATGTCGAAGATCTGCGCGCTGTGGTGGGCCTGATCTGGCGCGCGCTGGTGTTGTGGCTGGTCTTGCTCTTGATCGTGTCTCTGGCGCGGGTGGCAGGCTAGCAGCCTGACAAAAAGACCAGACCCAATTTAACCGCCGATAAACGCCGATGAACCCAGATCAAGCCGGCGCAAAAGCGCACGGAAAACGGGAATAAAAATTTTAAAACCGATGCGTAATTGTTGATTTAATGCGGTTTTTCCGATTTTTTTGATGGTATCAGCGTTAATCTGCGTTCATCGGCGACTAATGTTTTTTGATTCTGATAGGGGTCGTTAAAACCTCTTCTGCTGGCGCAGATTGTCCGCTGCCAGCCGGCAATATACCGCCAGCCGCCGCGTATCAATCTGTTCCGCCTCATGCGCGGCCATGATCGCGCAGCCCGGCTCTTCCAGATGCCGGCAGTCGCGGAAACGGCAGTGTCCGATATAAGGGCGGAATTCGATGAACGCCGATGCGAGGTCGATCACGCCCAGGTGATGCACGCCGAAGGCCTGCACGCCCGGGGTATCGATGATGTCGCTGTTCGCGTCGAGGTGATACAGCCGCGCATGCGAGGTCGTGTGTTTACCGGTGCCCAGTGAGGCGGACACTTCCCGCGTCAACGCTGCAGCCCCCGGTACCAGCTGGTTGAGGATTGTTGATTTGCCCATGCCGGATTCGCCGACCAGAACGCTGCGTTGCCCGGTCAGTTGCGGTCGCAGTTCGTCCACGCCCTGGGTCGCGATCAGTTTCAGCAGCGGATAACCCATGCCCGTATACAGGGCCAGCACGTTTGCCGATATCGCGGACTCCGGCAGGTCGGCCTTGTTGAGCACGATTAGCGGACGAATGCCGGCGTGTTCCGCGGCGGCAAGGCAGCAGTCGAGCACGCCCAGATCAAAGGACGGCACGGCAGCCACCACCATGACCATCTGCGTAACGTTGGCCGCGATCAGTTTCTGTTTCCAGCTGTCGGAACGGTAGAGCAGGGTTCGCCGCGGCCCCCAGTTGTCGATGACGCCCTGATCCTCGTTCTGCACGGTGACGGTCACCTCATCGCCGCAGGCGTAATCGGTGCGTTTGCCGCGGGTCACGCAATCGCGCACGCGGCCGTCCGCGCATTCGACCAGGAAACGCCGGCCGTATGCGGCGGTGATCAGACCCTGCGCTGGGGTTTCAGAGCTCAATTTAAAGATCAAGCAGCGCGTCGATCTTGGCGGCGCAGATGAAATCGTTCTCTGACAGGCCGCCGATGGCGTGGGTGACGTAATCGACCCGGCATTGCTTGTAGCCCACTGTCAGATCAGGGTGATGATCTTCGCGGTGTGAAATCCACGCTGTTGCGTTCACGAAGGCCATGGTCTCGTGATAATTGCAGAATTCGTAAGTTTTGGTCAGCTTGCCGTCGCTGCTGGTCCAACCCTTCAGGCGTTTCAGCAGCAGAGCAACTTCATCCACAGTCAGCGGCGCAACACCGCCTTCGCAGGGTTTGCATTTTTTCTGTGCCAGATCGCTCATCAGGAAGCTCCGTTCAGCGTGCGCCCGCCGCCTGCTGCAACCGTGCGATACGTGTGGTGGCGGGAGGGTGCGAATCGTAGACCGCCGAATGCAGCGGATCCGGCGTCAGCGTCGAGGCATTGTCCTTGTAGAGCTTGACCAGCGCTGCGATCAGGTCGGATGCAGGCGTGTACTGCGCGGCGAAGGCATCGGCCTCGAACTCATGTTTGCGTGAAATCATCGCACTCAGCGGCTGGAACAAAAAGGTGAACACCGGCACCACAATCGAAAACAGCAGCAGCGCCATCGCGGTCGAGGGCGTGGTCACGCCGATGCCTTCGTAGAACCAGGGTTTGTCGAGCACCCAGCCGAGCAGCCAGAGGAAACCCAAGCTGATCGCGAAAATCCCGATGATGCGTTTGATCACGTGTTTCAGCTTGAAGTGACCCAGCTCGTGCGCCAGCACCGCTTCGACTTCCTGCGGTTCCAGCCGTTCCAGCAGCGTGTCGAAAAACACGATGCGTTTGGTTTTTCCGAAGCCGGTGAAATAGGCGTTGCCGTGGCTGGAGCGGCGCGAGCCGTCCATCACCATCAGGCCCTTGACCTTGAAGCCGCAGCGGTCGAGCAGGCGTTCAACGCGTTCTTTCATCGCGGCGTCGGTCAGAGGCGAGAACTTGTTGAACAGCGGTGCGATCCACGTCGGATAAACCGCCAGCATCAGGATGTTGAATGCCATCCAGGTCAGCCAGGCATAAAACCACCACCATTCGCCCATGCGCTCCATCAACCACAGCACGGTGGCGATCAAAGGCAGGCCGAGTGCTGCGCCCAGCGCCAGGCCCTTGATGAAATCAATCCAGAACAGTTTGACGGTGACCTTGTTGAAACCGTAGCGCTCTTCGATGACGAAGGTGCGGTAGAGGCTGAACGGGATGTCGATGAGCATCGACACCGCGGCAAATCCGCCGATCAGCGCCAGGCCGCGCACAATGCCGGGTTCGAACCAGGCCGCGCTGAGATTGTGCAGCACCTGCAGGCCACCGCCGAAAGTGAAAACCAGCGTCACGATGACGCCGGCCAGCAGGTCGATCATCGCAAAGCGGGTTTTGGTGGCGGTGTAGTCCGCCGCATGCTGATGCGCGTCCAGAGTGATGACATCGGCAAACTGTGCCGGCACTGCATTGCGGTGCATCAACACATGGGTGGCATGGCGGTTGGCCAGCCACAGCCGGGCGACCGTCGTCAGAAGCAGGGCGGCGAGGAAAATGAGGCCGAAGGTGTGCATATATTCTTTATCCGGGGGGCGCGGGCATATGACACAATAAGTGTCTGAAAATTCCCGATCAGAAAATCAAAAACATTATGGCACAGGATCCCAACGCCCTCATCTGGATCGACATGGAGATGAGCGGTCTGAACCCCGAAACCGACCGCGTGCTGGAAATCGCCATCGTCATCACCGATGCGCAGTTGAATACCGTCGTCGAGGCACCGGTGCTGGTGGTGCATCAGCCCGATGCGGTGCTCGACGTGATGGACAACTGGAACAAATCGACCCACAAGAAATCCGGCCTGATTGATCGGGTGAAAGCTTCGGCGCTGAACGAGGCCGAGGTCGAGACGCAGATGGTGGAGTTCCTGGCGCAATACGTGCCCAAGGGTGTGTCGCCGATCTGCGGCAACTCGGTGCACCAGGACCGGCGCTTCCTGGTGAAGTACCTGCCGAAGCTGGATGACTATTTCCACTACCGCCTGATTGATGTCAGCACGCTGAAGGAGCTGGCGCGGCGCTGGAAACCCGAAGTGCTGGGGGGAATGGTCAAACACGGCAAACATGAAGCGCTGGCCGACATCCATGAATCCATCGCGGAGCTGCGCTACTACCGCGAACAGATCATGAAAATCTGAAGGATTTGCCTGTTCGCGGCAGATATTCTTGGAAAATCAGCCGCATGCGGGGTTTGATCAGTCCAGCTTCAGATCTCCGTCGAATTTAACTTCCAGCGCCAGCGCGTCGAGCTTCAGCGTCATTGCCACCGGCAGCGACTCGCTGCCCTTCAGTTTGCCGTCCTCGATGGCCTTGCGCACCGCCTTCTCGATCGCCAGTTGTGAATTGACGCCAACGGTTTTGAGGAACTTGCGGATGCTCATGTTCAGGGCTTCGTCGTTCATGGTGCCTCCTGGGTAATAAAATTCAAAAGCGTTGCCACAGAGAGCACAGAGAGCACGGAGAAAAAACCATTGCAGGGTTTCTGGTTTTGAATTCTCTGTGAACTCTGTGCCCTCTGTGGCTAAAAAGGTTTAAAGGTTTTTGTTTTGACGTAATTGACCAGGCCGTCGGTCGAGGCATCGTGAGTGGTGGCTGGCGCAGCAGCGGTGAATTCCGGCAGCAGGCTGCCGGCGAGGCGTTTGCCGTGTTCCACCCCCCACTGGTCAAAGGCGTTGATGCCCCAGATTGTGCTTTGCACGAAGGTGCGGTGTTCGTAGAGTGCGAGCAGGGCGCCGAGACTGCGCGGGTTCAGCGCCGACAGCAGCAGCGTATTGCTTGGCCTGTTACCGGGCAGCGCCTGGTGCGGTGCCAGTCGCGCGGACTCGCGCGCGCTGTTGCCCTTCTGCAGCAGGGACTGTTCGGTTTCGGTCGCCGAGACGCCACTCATCAGCAGGGCAGATTGCGCAAAACAGTTTGCGAGCATGACCGGCTGGATTGCGTCCGCATCCCTGCTGCCTTGATCACGTGGCGCACAGCAGGCGATGAAATCGACCGGTATCGCCTGCGTTCCCTGGTGCAGCAGCTGGAAAAAAGAATGCTGGCACTCAGGTCCGGTATTGCCCCACAGTGCCACGCCGGTATGTTGTTTCAATGTTTTGCCGCGGCTGCTGACGCGTTTACCCAGGCTTTCCATTTCGAGCTGTTGCAGGTAGTCCGGCAATTTTGCGAGCCCGGGCACATAAGGGATCACCGCGCGCGAGCCCATGGCGAAGAAATTGGCATGCCACAGGCCGATCAGTGCCAGCAGCACCGCCATGTTTTTTTCCGGCGGGGCGGCGGCGAAATGCGCATCCATGTCCGCCGCGCCGGCAAGCAGTTCGTCGAATGCATCCGCCCCCATTGCGATCATTGCCGGCAGGCCGACTGCCGACCATAGCGAATAACGTCCGCCGACCCAATCCCAAACCGGAAATATGCGTTCGGCGGGCACGCCGAATGCCAACGCGGCCTCCGTCTTTGCGGTCACCGCTGCGAAGTGTGCTCCGCCATTGCCGGCACCTGTGCTGCTGAGCAGCCACGCTTTCGCTGCCTGGGCGCTGAGCAGGGTTTCCTGCGTCGAAAAACTTTTCGACTGGATGATGAACAAGGTGGATTCTGCATTGAGTCGCACCAGTGTCCGTTCCAGTTTCTCGCCCGGCGCAGTCACAAAATGCACTCGTGGCGAGTTTGCCTCGGGTGCACAGGCCTCGGCGGCCAGCGCCGGCCCCAGCGCCGAGCCGCCGATACCCAGGCTGACCACATCGGTGATCGTGCGGCCGTCGCCACCGGTGATTTTGCCATCGCGCAGGGCCGTCGCCAGCTTGCGCATGGCCGCCAGCGTATTGCGTACTTCGCGCGGTGCGGCCTGGCCGGCGCGCAGCGCGGTGTGCCAGGCTGCGCGTTTTTCCGTGGTATTGACGCGTTTGCCGGCGAGCAGGTCGCGTATCTGATCCTGCAATCCGCGTTCCTGCGCCAGCGCCAGCAGCAGTTCCAGTGTTTCGGGGACGATCAGATTTTTCGAATAGTCGAGCAGCAGTCCGCAGGCTTCGAACGAAAACCGTTCGAAACGCTGCGGATCGGCGGCAAACAGGTCGCGCAGCCTGCGTTCCTGCCACGTGCGCTGGTGTGCGGCGAGCGCGCGCCAGGCGGGGGTGCGGGTCAGTGATGCCGTGTTTTTTTTGCTGGACACTTCAGCCATGACTGCATTGTATCCCGGCGCTGCGCCGGCAGCGGCGTCTACAATACCGTCATCTGACCGGAGGTTCATGCATGCTGGGCGCGCTCACGGTGTTGCTGGTGTTTCAGCTGATCGGCGAAGTACTGGTGCAGTTTGCGGGCCTGCCGATCCCCGGGCCGGTGATCGGCCTGCTGCTGTTGTTTCTCAGCCTGTGCGTGCGCGGCAGCCTCGCCGCGCCGCTGCGCGATACCGCCAACGGCCTGCTGCAACACCTGTCGCTGCTGTTCGTGCCCGCCGGGGTCGGCGTGATGGTGCATTTCTCGCGGGTGGCCGGCGAATGGCTGCCGATTCTCGCTGCGACCATCATCAGCACCGCGCTGGCGATTGCGGTCAGTGCGCTGGTGATGCAGGGGCTGATGCGCGGCCGTGGCGGTGCTGACGACGGGGAGGGCGGCGCATGAGCCCGCGCATCACCGATGTCTGGGTTTATCTTTCCGCCAGCCCGCTGCTCGGTCTGACTCTGACACTGGTGGCCTACCAGGCCGCCTATTGGGTGTACCAGCGCGCCGGTTTTAATCCGCTGCTGAATCCGGTGCTGCTGGCGATCGTGATGCTGGTGGCGGCATTGCAGTTGACGGGCACCTCGTATGCCACGTATTTCGACGGTGCGCAGTTCGTGCATTTCCTGCTCGGGCCGGCGACAGTGGCGCTGGCGGTGCCGCTGTACCTGCAGTTCGACAAGCTGAAAAAACTCGCACTGCCGCTGGTTGTTGCGTTGTTGGCCGGATCAATCACTGCCATCGTGTCGGCAGTGGGCATCGCGTGGCTGCTGGGGGCGAGTGAAACCACATTGCTGTCGCTGGCGCCAAAATCGGTGACCACGCCGATTGCGATGGGCATTGCCGAAAAAACCGGCGGCATCCCTGCGCTGACGGCCGTGCTGGTGATACTGACCGGCGTCAGTGGCGCAGTGATGGCCAAATACGTGCTCGACGGACTGCGCATTGCCGACCATGGTGTGCGCGGTTTTGCGGTCGGTATCGCCGCCCACGGTATCGGCACCGCACGCGCTTTCCAGGTCAGCGAACAGGCCGGCGCCTTTGCCGGGCTCGGCATGGGCTTGAACGGGCTGGTGACGGCGATACTTGCGCCGCTGCTGCTGGTCCTGTGGCGATGGTTTTGACGGAATGAACCGGAAGGGAAACAGCTGATGCACGACGTTATTGCCGCACTGACCCGCGCTGCGGCCAACCTGCTCGACCGGCGCATCATTGCCCTCGTGTTCCTGCCGATGCTCGGCAGCCTGCTGGTGTGGATGGTGCTGGCGTGGCTGTTCTGGGAGGCCTGGACCAGCGGCATCACCGCGGCCATGGCTTCGACCACGGTAGCCGGCTGGCTGCAGGGGTGGAGCGCAAGCTGGGTCATCGATTACACCGCGGCGCTGGTGGTGCTGATTGCCATTCTGCCGGCGATGCTGGTGACCGCGCTGCTGATCACCGAAATCGTGGCAATGCCGGTGATCGTCAAATTCGTCGCCGGGCGTTATCACCCCGAGCTGCGGCGCGCGGCCGGTGGCACGCTCACCGGCAGCATCGGCAATGCCGTCATCGGCATCACGGTGTTTGCCGTGCTGTGGATATTCACCCTGCCGCTGTGGCTGACCGGTATCGGTGCGGTTCTGGCCCCGGTGCTGACCTCGGCCTATCTGAATCAACGCCTGTTCCGCTACGACGCGCTGGCCGAACACGCCAGCGCGGAAGAATTCGCGCAGATCGTGCGCGAGTCACGCGGTGACCTGTTCCTGCTGGGCATCCTGCTGTCGTTGCTGCTGTATGTGCCGGTGGTCAATCTGCTGGTGCCGGTGCTGTCCGGGCTGGCGTTTACGCAGTTCTGTCTGGTAAAACTGGCCGCTGCCCGCAGTAATTGATGGTCGGCGAGCCTTGAAGTCCGGAGTTATGGCCCAATATGGGCTCCGTTGGGCCGGGTTAGCGCCAAAATCCGTTGCAAGAAACCCCGATGTGGCGATGCGGCTTTTGCTGCGCCGCATGATAATGATATTGTTCAGGCATCTGCCCGTTTTTTACTTTCCATGAGAGGAATCCGCCCGTGAATGCTGCAACCGTAAGCAATGCAACTGAGGTCACCAAGGAAAAACTGATCAGCGATTTCAAAGTCGTGGTCGCTGACGCCGAGGCTCTGCTGAAGGCTTCGGCCGGACAGGGCGGCGAAGCGCTGGCCGCCGTGCGCACCCGCGTGCAGGAATCGCTGGCGATCGCCAAGGAAAAAATGCTCGACGCCGAGGAAGAGCTGCTGGCGAGGACCAAGGCCGCCGCGCGCGTGACTGACGAATACGTGCACGACCATCCCTGGCATGCGGTGGGTGTTGCCGCCGGCGTCGGCCTGTTGATCGGTTTGCTGATCGGGCGGCGTTAATCCTTCATGGCCGAATCCCGCGAGGCGGAAGGGTTGCTGGCGTCGTTGAAAACGCTGGCCTTGACCCTGGTCGGGGTGGTGCAGACCCGCCTCGAGCTGTTGTCCACGGATGTTGCCGAAGAACGGGCGCGCCTGACGGCGATCCTGATTTCGGCGCTGGTGGCACTGTTCTGCCTCGGCATCGGCGTGGCGCTGCTCGCAACGTTGATCGTCGTCGTATTCTGGGAGACGCACCGGATACTGACGCTGACCCTGTTGACGGCGCTGTTCCTCGCCGCCGGGGCCGGTTTGTGGGGGCTGGCCATGCATAAATTGCGCAGCAAGCCGCGGCTGTTCGCCGCCAGCATCAGCGAGCTGGCCAAAGACCGCGAACAGTTGTCATCCGGATCATGAACAGCGAATTGAGCCGTCTTGTCGCGCGACGCGAAAAACTGGTGGCGCAGGCGGCGGCACAACGCGCGGAGCTGGCGCAGGGCATTGCGCCCTGGCGACCGCGGCTGGCGCTGCTGGATCGTGGCATCGCCGCGGTGAGGTATGTGCGGCGTTATCCGGCGACGCTGGCGGCGCTGGGTTTGCTGGTGGCGGGCCTGCGGCCGCTTCGCACCGCAGCCTGGCTGCAGCGCGGCTGGGTGCTGTGGCAAATCGGCAGCAGTTTGCGCAATCGGCGATCGCCATAAATATTGTTAAAAAACAATAAGTTATAGTTATTTCTCGGGGTGACGCCACGCTGCCGTCTGACTGGTTGTCAGTTTTCCCCACGGTTCCGGCACTGCCAATCCACGGCTGTGTTTCATGGCGCGATGAATCTTTAAGCCGCCGTTCAGTGCCTGCACGATGATGATTTCATCGCTTTCTGCCAGCGGTTGCGTGAGGTCGCGCACCTGCGTGCCGTTGACGAATATGCGGATGTGGCGGCGGATGCGATCCTGCTCATCGATCATGCGGAAGCGGATGCCGGCGTACTGGCGGTCGAGGTCGAGCAGCAGCGCGGCGAGGGTCGCGCCCCGGGCATCAGCCTGACTGCGTTCGGTGTAGGAGCGCAGCGCACTGGGGATCAGCACTTTCATCGCAGGGCTTGTAGCGTCGCGGTTTCCACCGCGTAGATTTCCGGCAGATGGCGCGCGATGCAGGCCCAGCGCTGTCCTTCATTGCGGCTCAGCCACAACTCGCCGCTGGTGGTGCCGAAGTAAATCCCCACAGTCGCTGCCGTGTCCCTGGTCATCGCCTGTCGCTTTACGGTCCACCACGCCTGATTGTCCGGCATGCCGGCATTCATGCGCTGCCAGGTCTTGCCGCCGTTGCGCGGATGCACCACCACCGGGAAACCGATGTCTCCGGTTTTTTTCGGCATCGATTTTCCAATGCGCACCCAGGTGTCGGAGGGACGGTCAATGCGGTAAATGCCGCAGTGGTTCTGCTGGTAAATGCGGTCCGGATTGCCCGGGCACATACGCAGGCAATGCGGATCGTGGAAAGTGGGCTGCGCCGGATCGAAGCCATAGCCTCCGACCACATCCATGCCCTTGATCATCACTTTCCAGGTTTTGCGCGCGGCATCGCCGTGAAAAAGCCAGGCGCCTTTGCGTGTGGCTACGAGCACGATGGTGCGGCGTTTTGCTGCGGAGGATTTTCGGGGCATGGTTTTCTCCTGTGTCGGAAAGCAGAGTCAAAATGCAAAAGCATTTGCCGCCGATAAACGCCGATGAACGCAGATGCAAAAATACAAACTGCTCACAATGCCGGAATTCATCGTCAGGATTTTATCGGCGTTCACCGCGTTCATCGGCGGTTACAAGCCTTGTTTTGGTTTCGGCTGAACCGCCGCGACAGTTTCACGGATCGGGCGGATCGGCCGTACTTCGACACAGCCCACGCGCACCGGTGGAATTTTTGCCGCGATCTCGATCGCTTCGTCGAGATCGCGGGCCTCGATCATGTAAAAACCCGCGAGTTGTTCCTTGGTTTCGGCAAAGGGCCGTCGACCACGGTCCTCTTGGATCCGGAAAACTGCACACGCGCGCCCCTCGAACTCGGTTGGAGCCCTTCGCCCGAGAGCAGGATGCCCGCCTTGGCCAGTTCCTCGTTGTATTTGCCCATTGCCGTCAGCAATTCTTCGCTGGGCAGGGCGCCGGCTTCCGAATCCAGTGTTGCCTTGACCATTACCATGAAGCGCATGATTTTAAATCCTTGTTTTTAAACAATAATTTATCGTGGGCCGAGGCGCGACAACGACCGTTCTTACCCTGTAGTCGATTGGCAAATGGCCAATTCGACAAGGCGCTGAAATAAATTTTGCCGGCCCTGGGGCTTCAGGGGCACGGCTTGAACCGATCCTCAGCTTTTCAGCCGGTATCCGGTTTTGAAAATCCACGTCACCCCGGCCATGCAGGCGAGGAAAAATCCCAGTGTTGCCGCGAGGCTCACACCGACATGCACATCCGCGGCACCGTAAAAGCTCCAGCGAAAACCGCTGATCAGATAGACCACAGGATTGAACAGACTGACGGTGCGCCAGGCCGGCGGCAGCATGTCGATCGAATAAAACGCGCCGCCGAGGAAGGTCAGCGGGGTCATGATCAGCATGGGTATGAACTGCAACTGTTCAAAACCCTTGGCCCAGACCCCGATGATGAATCCGAACAGGCTGAAAGTAATGGAGGTCAGCAGCAGGAAAGCGATCATCCACACCGGATGCAGGATCTGGATCGGCACGAACAGGCCGGCCGTGGCGAGGATGATCAGCCCGAGAATGATGGACTTGGTTGCTGATGCTCCTACATAGGCGAGCACGATTTCCCACGGTGATACCGGCGCTGACAGCAGTTCGTAAATCGTTCCGGTGAATTTGGGGAAGTAGATGCCGAAGGAGGCATTGGACAGACTGGCGGTAAACAGCGACAGCATGATCAGGCCCGGCACGATGAAGGCGCCGTAGGGCACGCCGTCCACGCCCGACATGCGCGAACCGATGGCAGCACCGAACACGACAAAATACAGCGAGGTGGTGATCACCGGCGCCACGATGCTCTGCGCCACGGTGCGCCAGAAGCGCGCCATCTCGAAGCGGAAAATCGCCCATACACCGTGGCGGTTGAAGGCGAGGCTATTGTTTTTTTTCATGTTCTCGCTCATTTCTGTTCATGTACCAGGCTGACAAAAATATCCTCCAGTGAACTCTGCCGGGTATTCAGATCCTTGAACCCGATGCCGAGATCGCTGATGCGCCGGAGCAGATCCGGCACACCCGTATGTTCGGTGTTTGCGTCGAAGGAATATTCGAGTTCGCTGCCGCCGGCTTTCAGCGCCAGTTGCCATTCGGCCAGTTCCGCCGGAATGGCCGTCATTGCCTGCTGCAGATTTACAGTGAGCTGTTTTTTGCCAAGTTTTTTCATCAGCGTGGCTTTTTCCTCGACCACGATCAGCTCGCCCTTGCTGATCACGCCGATGCGGTCGGCCATTTCCTCGGCTTCGTCGATATAGTGCGTGGTCAGGATGATGGTCACGCCGCGTTCTTTCAGACCGCGCACCAGTTGCCACATGTCCCGGCGCAGCTCCACGTCGACGCCGGCAGTCGGCTCGTCGAGGAAAAGGATGTCCGGTTCATGCGACAGCGCCTTGGCGATCATTACCCGTCGTTTCATGCCGCCGGACAAGGTCATGATCCTGTTTTTGCGTTTGTCCCATAAGGACAGATCGCGCAATATTTTTTCGATGTGCTGCGGGTCTGGCGCGCGGCCGAACAGCCCGCGGCTGAAACAGACCGTGTCCCATACCGTTTCGAAGGCATCGGTCGACAATTCCTGCGGCACCAGGCCGATGCGCGAGCGGGCCGCGCGGTAGTCGTGCACGGTGTCGAGCCCGTCTGCCAGCACCGTGCCCTGGGTCGCGGTGACGATGCCGCAAATGATGCTGATCAGCGTGGTCTTGCCGGCGCCATTGGGACCGAGCAGCGCGAAGATCTCGCCATGGCGGATGTCGAGGCTGATGTTTTTCAGCGCCTGGAAGCCCGAGGCGTAAGTCTTGGTCAGATTGGAGACGGCAATGATCGGCGGCATGGTGAATCCGGGGAGGGGAGCAGAATGAGAGCAGGATGGTATTACAGGTAGTGACAGACAGTGGATGTTCCGGGAAGTGCGCCGCTTATTTTTTTAGCTTATTTTTCCGGCTCATTTTCCCAGTTCAGCCAGCCTGTGTTCGAGGAAGCGTCGTTCCGGTGCCTGTTGCGTCAGTTCCAGCGCGCGCTGATAGGACGTGCGTGCTTCGGCGGCCATGCCCAGTCGCCGGCACAGGTCGGCGTGCGCCGCATGTGCGAGGCGGTAATCGGCCAATTCACCGCTGGCCAGTATGGTTTCGACCAAGGCGAGTCCGGCGGCCGGACCGTCGCGCATGGCCACGGCGACGGCGCGATTGAGTTCGATAATCGGCGAGGGCTCCAGCCTTGCCAGCACATCGTAGAGTCCGACGATCTGTGTCCAGTCGGTTTCTGCGGCGGAGGGGGCTTCGGCATGCACTGCCGAAATCGCCGCCTGCAGCGCATAGGGGCCGATCTGCCGCGTCGCCAGTGCCCGTTCCACCGGTGCGCTGCCTTCGGCAATCTGTTCGCGATCCCACAGCTTGCGGTCCTGGTCTTCGAGCAGGATCAGGCCGCCCGACAGCCGGGCGCGCGCGGCGCGCCGCGATTCGTGCAGCAGCATCAGCGCCAGCAGGCCCATGGCCTCCGGCTCCGGCAGCAGATCGACGATCAAGCGCGCGAGGCGGATGGCTTCGCCTGACAGATCGTGCCGAGTCAGCGCGTCGCCTGACGAGGCGGCATAACCTTCATTGAATACCAGATGGATTACGCGCAGCACGCTGTCGAGCCGTTCGGGCAGGTCTTCCGGTGTGGGCACCTGGCAGGGGATTTTTGCGTCGCGGATCTTGTTTTTAGCGCGCACGATGCGCTGCGCCAGCGTCTGCGGCGCGGTGAGGAAGGCGTGCGCAATTTCCTCCGTGGTCAGGCCGCAGACTTCGCGCAGCGTCAGCGCCACCTGGGCGTCGGGCTGCAAGGCAGGATGGCAGCAGGTGAAAATCAGCCGCAGCCGGTCGTCCTCGATGTCTTCGGTTTCAGGCGCATCGGGGGCAGCGATGTTTGCTGCGGCCTCGTCATCAAGCTCGCCTACCCGTGCGTCACGACGTATCGCGTCGACGGCCTTGAACCGGCCCGCCGACACCAGCCATGCCCGCGGATTCGCTGGCACCCCGTCGCGGGGCCATTGTTCAAGTGCTGCGCGGAAGGCTTCATGCAGCGCTTCTTCCGCGACATCGAAATCACCGAGCAGGCGGATCAGCGTCGCAAACACGCGGCGTGACCCGGTGCGGTAGACGGCGTCCACAGTCCCGCGCATTTTTCCTGCTGCGCCCTCATTCATTTGTTGTCGCCCTGCGCATCCGCCTGGGAAATCCGGGAATATATTATCGCTGTCTGCGTACGTTGGCGTACAGAACTATTGCCACAGTTGCGGTAATCGCCCATTTCGCGCAGGATGCTGGTGAATTGCACATGCCCTGTTCAAGGCGGGGAAGCCAAAGGGATCGCGCCATGACCTGCAAACGGAATTTCGGGTAATTGTGTAACGTACATCTGATCTGTGGGTGCCGGGCTGCAGTTGCAGCCGTCCTGCTGTTGGCGCTCACCCTGCACTGCCCCGACCTGCGCGCCGAATTGTTGTTCCGCGGCACAGAGCAGATTAACGGCCAGCAGCACTGGTTGCCCGTCAGGAAATACAGCAATCCGTCAGATACCGCCTACGCGCAGATCCCGGCAGATGGTGGAGCCGCACCAGCAGAGGAAGTTTACGCATTTTTCTCCGGTCCGATTACGCATGAAGATGTGGTCAGCGCGGGTGTAATGGCCAGCCTGCTCAAGAGCGGCAAGCAGAAGTTGGCAGGCAACGCGGTGTGGCTTGCCAGCAATGGGGGGGATATCGATGCCGGGATGGCACTGGGGCGACTGCTGCGCAAGCTGGGTGTTTTCACTCTCATCGGCAGGAACGACAAATGCCTGAGTGCCTGTGTCTTCGTTTTCATGGGCGGAGAACGGCGCAGCGTCGCCGGGCGGCTCGGTATTCATCGTCCCTATTCCCCTTCCACGCAGGATGCTCCCGATCGCCAGGCCCGGTTTCGCCTGATGCAGAAGATATTGAAGGACTACATTGAGGAAATGGATTTCCCCTATTCCCTGTATGAGGCGGTGATGCTGGTGCCTCCGGAATCCATGCAAATACTGGCCCCGGCAGATCTGAAAAAGTTCTATCTCGAAGGTATCAGTCCCTCGTCCGAAGACCTCGCAGATGCGGCCTCGGCAAGGCGCCTCGACATCTCCATGTCCGAATACCTGGAGCGCAAGGCGAAAACACCGGTATGCGCTTTCCTTGCTGCCGGGCTGGGCCCTTGTGAAAGCAGCGCGCAGGCAATGGCGGCGGGCGGAGGCGCGGTGGACGGTCCAACGCAACAGGCTGAACCCGCATCGACACAGGCAATGGGGCACGGCACAGACAATACGCAAGATATTCAAGAACCGGACTCTTCCCAGGGCGCAACTCGCAGCCCCCCCGAATCGTCCTAGACCTGTCGTAGCGTGCGTGTTACCGGGCCGGATATTTCTGGAACCACTTGGCGAAGGTGCCGGTGGCGTTCTGCAGTGCATCGCCGGCAGCGGCGCTGTACTGGGCATTGCTGGTTTCGGCGACATTCTCCGATATGTTCTGCGCTGCGCCGCCGGCATTGGCCATAGCCATGGATTTGCCGATGGCGGCGAAAATGCCCTTGGTGGCCTGATCGTCCGAGGCTGCAACTTCGCGCATGGCGCCGAACTGTCGCTCGCTCTGGAACGCCTTGGTCAGATTGATCGCGGCGTCATCGCCCTTCGTCACTATTCCAGTGTACGTTTTTTTCAGCCCGTATCACCCGACTCGAAAAGGGGAACTTCCGGACACACATTCGAGCCTGTTGCCGCAGGCGCGCTGGGTCCTGGTGCAGAACTGTTCTGCGGCGACCAGGACAACAACGATTTCGGCAAACACCAGCACCGGTTGATCAACCGCCGATCTGTTGCTGAATGCGGGGAGGGGGGCTGCGCCGGTGTAAGAGCGCGGCCGGGCGCCGTCCGCTCACTCCGGCTTGATGCCGGCCTCGGCCACCACTTTTTTCCAGCGCGCGAGTTCGGTGCGGATCATGTTGCCCATTTCCTGCGGCGTGGTTGATGTCGGCACCATGCCGATGGCTTCGAGGTGTTTGACGAAGGCGGCATCTGCAACGGCGTTTTTCATCTCGGCATTGACCTTTTTCACCACATGCGCCGGTGTGCCGGCAGGGCCGAGGAAGCCGTACCAGGTGGTGTTGTTGAAGCCGGGATAGGTTTCGGCAATCGCCGCCACATCGGGCAGCGTGGCAAGACGCGTCGGATGGCCGATTGCAATCGCGCGCACCTTGCCGCTGGCCATGTGCGGTTGCCACGGTGCGGCGCCGCCGAAAATCGCCTGCACCCGGCCGGCAATCAGGTCCACCGTGGCCGCGCCGCCGCCCTTGTACGGCACATGGGTGAATTTTGCGCCGGTCAGTGACGTCAGCAACTCAATGCCGAGGTGGTTGGGGGTGCCGGTGCCGGGCGATGCGAAATTGATCTTGCCTGGCTGCGCCTTGGCGAGTTCCACCAGCTCTTTCACGTTTTTCGCCGGCACCGACGGGTGCACCACGATCAGGAACGGCACATAAACGCCGACGCCGATGGGCGTGAAATCCTTCACCGGGTCGTACGACAGTTTGGTGCCGAAGGCCGCGCTGACCACCAGCCCGCCGGAAGTGCCGAGCACCAGTGTGTAGCCGTCGGGCGTGGCTTTGGCCGCAATGCCGTGTCCCAGCGTGGATCCGGCGCCGGGACGATTGTCGATGACCATGGTCGTGCCGAATTTTTCGGAGAACCAGGTGCTGAATGCGCGCGCCGTCGGATCGGTGGTACCGCCCGGGGGATAGGGCACGATGATGCGCACCGGGCGGATCGGATAATTCTCGGCAGCCTTTGCCGCGAACGGCGCGACCAGCAATACAACAACAGATAAAACAACCATCCACTTCGGACGTGCCAGCATGATTTTCTCCTCGACGGCTATTGTCAGATTATTGTTGGTGCGGACTGCCGATGCGGTTGATTGTAGGTGCAAACGCCGGCTTCGCCAACCGGTGCGGCCGTGAGGGCCGCATCCGGCGGTGCGGTCAGCGTCGCGGCGCCTTCTCCAGCAGTTCCGCGAGTTCCTTTTTGTAGAATTTCGCCATGCCGGTGGTGCTGTGGCCGCGTGTTTCGGCGCTTTCCGGGATCAGCAGCAGGCGGCCGTTTTTAATGCGTTTCATCGCTGCCTCCATCATGCCCAGCGAAGCCGGGTTGCGTTCGTCGTCGGCCGAGTTGATCGCCAGCACCGTGGCGCGGATGCGCTCCAGCCCCGGCGACGGATCGTAGTCCGCCGAGGATTCCCACTGGTACAGCACATCGTTGGCGTCGCCGCGGAAGGGTGCTGCCAGCCGTTTCTCGAGCAGTGCGTCACCCTGCGCCGAAGTCGGCGTCGCGTTGTAGAGGGCGATGTTGCCGTTGGAGGTGGCGATCGAAAAATACGTCAGCAGCCGGGTCATGTTGCGCGGCTGGGTGGTGTAGTTGCCGTTGTTCCATTCCGGATCGTTGCGGATCGAATCCGCGAGCAGGCGGCGCATCATCCAGTTGCGGCCCGACATCGCGCCCGGCTGGCAGGCCATGGGCACGGCGACGTCCATCATGTCCGGGTATTTGGTGGCCCACACCCAGACCTGCATGCCGCCCATCGAATTGCCGATCACCAGGCGCAGGCGTTTGACGTTGAGGCCCTCGGTGACCAGCCGGTACTGCGCCTGCACCATGTCGTCGTAATTGTATTTGGGGAATTTCATGCGCAGGCCGCTGCTCGAGGGCCGCGTTGATTTACCGGTGCCCAGCGAGTCGGGCAGGATGATGAAATATTTGCTGGCGTCCAGCGGCTGGCCGGGGCCGAACAGTTCTTCGGCAAAATTCCGCGTCAGCATGTTCGCGCCTGAACCGGCAGTGCCGTGCAGGATCAGCACCGGTTCGCCCGTCGGTTCGCCGATGGTGCGGTAATGCAGCGTGACTTCCGGCATTACCTCGCCGTTGTGGAATTTGAAATCACGAGCCACCCAGCTGCCTTCCTTGGGTGCGGGATAGTTCGCGGCAACGGCCGGCAGTGCGGCGCAGAGGATGAATGCAAAAAAGGCGAAAAACGACTTGGCAAGACGGTGCAGTGACAGCATGGCTCCCCCGGCAGTTGGATTGAATGGCGGGTCGCACGGCGGATTATTGTTATTGCCGGTGCGACGGGCTGTAGCAGCTTACGCCTACTCCGGCGGCAGGCGGACATGCGCAAACGGAATGTGGAACCCGGATTGCGCTTCCGGCAAACACTGATGCCGAGGCTGCGGCCGTGACTGGATGCGGTCGCGCGCCGGTGACCGCAGCATCATAAAAATATAAATAAAAACAATGACTTGAAATTTTATGCGGAGCGCTTATTTCTCCCGCATCGCGCGTGCCGCTTTTGCCGCCGGGCGTTCCCAGCAGCGTTTCAGCCAGTTGTCGAGTCGCGGCCATTGGCCGAGATCAATCGACAACGCCCGGAAGAGCGCACCGGCGACATTGACGTCGGCGATCGTAAACGCTTCACCGATCAGCCAAGTGGATTCGGTGAGTGAAGTTTCCAGCACGTCGAACGCGGGCGCGACCTGTTTCCAGTTCGCAGCGGCGATGTCGGCTTTGCGTTCGGCAGCGGGCAGCGCCACGGTGTGACGCACGTAGTCAACGATCTGGCGGTCGAGGCGGTCGGTTTCCCACAGGCTCCACTGCATCACCAGCGCCTGCTGTTTGGCATCGGCGGGCCACAGCGGGCTGTTGTGTTTTTGCGCGAGGTAGATGTTGATCGCCATCGATTCCGACAGGATGAAGCCGTCGTCATCAATGGTCGGCACGCGACCGTTGGCATTGAGCGCGCGGTAGGCGGGGGTCTGTGTCTCGGGAGCGCGGGGCAGCCAGTCTTCGTGGTTATATTCAAGGTCGAGTTCGCCGGCCATCCAGATGACGCGGAGGGCGCGGGAGTTTGCGGAGCCGTAGATGCGTAGCATGTGATTCTCCTGAGGTCTTATAAATTGGGATATCAGTCGAGCGGGAAGTGGTGGCGCTGGGATTCTATAACGGCCATGCTATCAGCAGCACCGGTATGCTGATAACAATCACGATGATTTCCAGCGGCAAACCCAGCTTCCAGTAATCGCCGAAACGGAATCCGCCGGGGCCGAGGATCAAGGTGTTGTTCTGGTGTCCGATCGGTGTCAGGAAGGCGCAGGATGCGCCGATGGCCACCGCCATCAGGAACGGGTCGGCGCTGGCGCCCAGCTGTCCGGCGGTGCTGATGGCAATGGGGCACATCACGGCTGCGGTGGCGGCATTGTTCATCAGGTCAGACAAGGTCATGGTGACGATGAGAACCAGCGCCAGGCCAAATATCGCATTGCCACCAGCAACATTTTCCAGCAGCACCCGCGCAATCACATCGGCGGCACCGGTACTGCCCATTGCACCGGCCACCGGGATCAGGGCGCCCAGCAGCACGATGACAGACCAATCGACTGAATCATAGGCTGCGCGCGGCGGTACGGTGCGCATGGCCATCGATGCCAGGGCACCGGCGGCAAAAGTAATGGCCGCAGGCAGGCCGAACGCTGCACCGCACACCGCTGCTGCCATGATGCCGCTGGCGGTAAGCGCTTTGCGCCGGTCAGGGATGCGCAGTTCGCGTCCGGCAAGGGGAACGCAGCCGGAAGCGGAGGCAAATCCGCTGATGGCATCCCCCGAACCCTGCAACAGCAGCAGGTCGCCTGCGGCAAAACGCAGCGAGCGCAGCCGTGCCATCGAACGCTGTCCCTGGCGCGACACTGCAAGCAGGTTGATGCCGTAGAGGGTGCGCAGGAGAATGTCGCTGGCCGAGCGGTCGACCAGCATCGATTCCGGCAATATGGCCAGCTCCATCAGAATAATGTCTTCGGAGGACAAAGTTTCCGCATCGGGCTTGTTTTTTTCCTTTGCCAGCGACTGGGTTGACTCCTCGCCGGACTTTTCGTTTTCGTTCGGGGGGATGGCTTCCGCAAGTTTGAGTCCGAGAGTCGACAATGCCCCGGCCAGGTTTTCAGCGTCGGCTTCCAGGATCAGGATGTCGCCAGAGCGCACCACCCAGCCACGGCTGGGCGCAGTGACGCGCACATCGTTGCGTACTACTCCGATGACCTGGGCATCCGATTTTTCGAGTGATGATTCGATTTGACGCAGGGTTTTTTTGACAGCGGCGCTGTCTTCCGGGACATGCGCTTCGGTAATGTAGGCCCCGCTGTCGAAACCTTCGGCACCGGATTGCCTGCGGGCCGGCACCAGCCGCCAGCCGACAAGACCGATCAGCAGCACGCCGGTCACAGCAACAGAAAGACCGACCGGCGAAAAATCAAACATGGCAAAGGGGCCCGCACCGCTATCGCGGCGAAAAGCCGAAACAATCAGGTTGGGCGGGGTGCCGATCAGGGTGGTCATGCCGCCGAGGATGGAGCCGAATGCGAGCGGCATCAGTACTTTGCCCGGCGGCAGGTTCTGCTTGGCCGAAATCTGGATGGCAACCGGCATCAGCAGCGCGAGAGCACCGACGTTGTTCATGAATGCAGAGAGCACGGCGGCCAGTGCGGTCAGTGCCAGTATGGTGAGGGTCGGGCCTGACGCCGCAGGTACCACGTAGCGGGTAATGACATCGACGACACCGGAGTTTTTCAAGCCACTGCTGAGGATCAGCACGCAGGCAACGGTGATGACCGCCGGGTGGCCGAAACCGGCAAAGGCATCGGCGGCGGGTACCAGGCCGGTAATGACGCAGGCAATCATGGCGCACACCGCGACCATGTCGTGACGCCAGCGGTTCCATAAAAACATGCCGGCAGTAGCGAAGAGGATGATGAGGATCAGGATTTGCTGGTTGGTCATGTTCGTATTATTGACCAGCGGGATGGAGATCGTTCACGCCATGAAGAATGACAAATGAAAACAGGAAATTAAATTCTGGTTGATGACGCTGCGGCGTGACTTGCGTTGAGTGGTTTATATAGGCAACAAAAAAGCCCACTGTCATAAGCGGGCTTTTTTGGTGAGGGTGCAAACAGCGCAGTGCTCAATCCACCACGGCAGTGCTTTTCGGCGGCATCTGCGCTTTGGACTTGCGGCCGGGAGCTGCGGGCGGGATGTAGCCGGAGATGCGGCACAGCATGGCTTCGACTTCCTTGCCGTCTTTGTAACGGATCGAGCGGCACACCATGATGGCGCCCTTGGCGTGCAGGTCGGTGGCGCGCGCACGCACGGTCGCCACTGAAAGACCGGTTGCTGCGGCGATTTGCGAATCCAGTTGTTCGCCGCTGTTTGCCAAATAATCCAGAATTGCTTGCATTGCAGAAGCCTTTCTTTGCAGTCAGTCGGGTCAGCGCCGGCCGGGGAACAGCTGGCGCGTCGGGGGGAGACGGATGATACAGGAAAGTGCCGCGTTTGGCTCTGGGCCTGCTTATTTTTTGTGCTGCGGGCTCACAAAAAATACTTTAAAAACAATAACTTATTTTTATTCCGGGGTTACGGACCCACGGTGGCCGAAGCATGGATACCGCTGCTGCCGTCTGCTCAGGGGTGACGATCTTTATTTTTTTGGGCGGTTTCAGAGTTGGCGCTTGTCGATTGCGCCTGAGGCAGCAGGCGATCCATTTCTTTTTTGACGACGGCGTAACACTCGCAGACCCGAGCCTCCAGTCCCGGCCGGTCCAGCACAGTGATGCGGCCGCGGGTGTAATTGATCAGCTTCTCCTTCTGCAGCTTTCCCGCGGCTTCGGTGACGCCTTCGCGGCGCACACCCAGCATGTTGGCGATCAGTTCCTGGGTCATTTTTAATTCGTTCGAGGGGAGCCGGTCCAGGCTCAGCAGCAGCCAGCGGCAGAGTTGCTGCTCCACCGAGTGGTGCCGGTTGCAGACGGCGGTTTGTGCCATTTGCGTGATCAGGGCCTGGGTGTAGCGCAGCAGCAGGTGTTGCAGGTCGCCGCCGTGTTCAAATTCTTTTTTCAGGGGCGCCGCTCTGATCCGGTAGCCATACCCCGCGCTTTGCACCACGGCGCGGCTGGGTGTGGTTTCGCCGCCCATGAACAACGCGATGCCGACCAGGCCGTCGTTGCCGACGATGGCGATTTCAGCGGATGAGCCGTCTTCCATGACGTAGAGCAGTGAAACAATGCTGGTGGTCGGGAAGTAGACGTAACCCTGGTCGCCTCCCGATTCATAGACCGCCCAACCGAGCGGCAACGGAATCAGTTCCAGCTGGGGCAGCAGGTATTCGTAATCGGCCGCCGGTAATGCGGCCAGCAGGTGATTCTGTGCGGGATGATGGGGACTGGGCATAGCAGCTTGCTTTCTCCCCGGGGGGTAGCGTAGAGGCGGCGGTCGCTATCTGGCGGGCATGGCTCGGGAGATCACAATACGCCCTTAAGGACGCGCTTATAGGTTCGGTAGCGTACATAAGTATCTTTAATTTCATTGTTTGACGGAATATTCACTAATACAGCGTCATTGCGGGGTATTCCGGGATATTCCGGTTTCCCGCTCTCAGTGGGCCAGCGTACAGACTCGGTGCGCCGCGCCACTTATTCTCCGGTTGTTCCATTCTTAAATCACCCGGAGTGACCGATCATGAAAAACATTAAACGCATTGCCGCTTTCTTCGCTGCGGTTGTACTGGCTACTGCGATGGGTTGTGCCGCAACCTCAAAAAGTCAGGGCACAGCTGGGTACGTGGACGACACCGTCATCACCACCAAAACCAAGGCTGCTATTTTCAACGAGCCGACGCTGAAGTCCGCTGAAATCAATGTTGAGACGTTCAAGGGAGTCGTGCAACTGTCTGGTTTTGTCGGCTCACAGGCGGACATCAACAAGGCGATTTCACTGACGCGCGCCGTCGGCGGCGTGACCTCAGTCAAGAACGACATGCGTCTCAAATAAAGAGGCATCGGGCCTTTGTTGAATGCCCGGAACCGATGGCTTGCCGGCCGTGACAGGCGCCGGCAGGAAATGCAGGATATTCAACGCCCATGTTTGACCAAGAGGTATGCAAATGAAAACCATGAACCAGATTAAACGAATGGCCGTCACCACCCTGACCGCAGCAGCACTGCTCGGCCTGGGTGCCTGTGCCGGGATGTCGGGCCAGGACAAGAGCACCGCGATTGGTGCTGGCGTCGGTGCCGTTGGCGGTGCCGTGATCACCGGCGGCAGTGCGGTCGGCACCATCGGCGGCGCTGCAGTCGGCGGGCTGATCGGCAACCAGGTCGGCAAAGACAAGAACTAACTTCGGCAGCAGCGGTTGAACAATGCGCCGGCTTTCCTTGCCGGCGCATTTATTTGTACCGGGAAAGAAGCGTGTAATGTGACTACTGCGACCCATTATTGCGGCCGGCTATTACGGTCCCGAAATGTTTGCTGAGGAAATGAGGTGCGGGATGGTACGGCTGAAACTGTTTATCGAACTGCAGTATGAAATCATCGACTACGTCAGCGATTTCATATTCAATATCCACGCCGCGCAGACAGCGTGCCAGTCGCTGGTCATGGAAAACCTCGAGGTCAGTCAGCCGGTCGATGTGGCGTTGTTCACCGAACCGCTCCACGGCAATCGCTATGCGCGCCTGCGCGCGGTGCCGGGCCACCTGAAGGTGCGGTATGACGCGGTGGTCGATCTCGCGCACCACATCGCATCGCCCGACAGCGTCGGGGAAGTCCCGATTGCACAATTGCCGGCGGAGACCCTGGCCTACCTCTACCCGAGCCGTTATTGCCAGTCCGACCGCCTGCGCCAGCTGGCGAACCATGAATTCGGCGGACTGCGGCAGGGTTACTGGCGGGTGCGGGCGATCCAGGACTGGGTGCAGCGGCGGACCAAATTCGTATCCGGCAGTTCCAACGCCACGACGTCGGCCATCGATACCGTGGTCGAACAGGTCGGTGTCTGCCGCGATTTCGCCCATCTGATGATTGCGTTGTGCCGGGCCATCAATATTCCCGCCCGTTTTGTCACCGGCATTGATTATGGCTCTGATCCTGTTTTCGGGCCGCCGGATTTTCATGCCTATGTGGAAGCTTTCCTCGGCGACCGCTGGTATCTGTTTGATCCGACGGGCATGGTGTTGCCGACCGGGCTGATCCGGCTCGGCACCGGACGTGATGCCGCCGATGTTTCGTTTGCGACGATTTTTGGCACCGTCATATCCTGGGCACCGGTGATCGGTATCGAAGGCGTCGAAGATGCTGCCAGCGGCATTGTCTTGCCGCTGGCGTGTGTCGAGGCGCTGTCCACCGACGGTATCCCGGGCTGAGCGCAGACAGTCCCGGCATCAGACCGCTGCGCATGACGCGGCTTCCGGCCCGCGCTGTTGAGGGCCACGATGTTGCTGCGGCTGTGGTCGGCAGTTTGCGGTTTTAAGCTGCCTGGCAGCCTTCCTGAAGACGACACGGCCCCCCGCAAGCAGCCTGATCGCGTCTCAACGGTCCCCGCCCCACCGGCACAGCACCTCAGGCCGAGGGGGCCCGTTGCGCCCGGGACTTTCTGACACCGGCAAACGCGCCCAGGTTCTGCGGGTTCACCCGTAGACGCCCCCTCCGATTGACCGTCGCGGCAACTTTTGCGCCGCTATGCGGCCCGTTGCGGACCCCGAACGCTGCCCCGAAAGCCTCAGATGCCCTGCGCAGCCGGGCCATGGGTCGAGGTCAGCGTTTGAAATCCCTGTCTTCTTACCCGGTGCGCCTCGCTTGCCTGCAGTGCTCACGCCACGGGCGCTGCCGGCATGCTGAAGGAGAACGTGGTTCCCACCAGCGGAGTGCTGGTGGCCGTGAGTTGCCCCCCCATGGCCTGCACCAGCCGGCGCGAGATGACCAGGCCAATGCCGGTGCCGGCGAACACGCCGCGGTCGTGGCCAAAACGGTTGAAGGGTTCAAAGAGGTGCGGCAAATCGACCTGCGAGATGTCCACGCCGGTATCGGCCACCTCCACGTGCAGGTGGCTACTTTCCGCAATGTTCAGACCCCAGCCTGCGACTGGGGCGCCTCCCACGGCTTGGTTCACTCTGTATCGCTTCGAGTGTCCAGTTGGAAGATTTGCGCTTACTGATTTGCCTGATTATCGGTGGATATGATTGCATCGACCGGATAGTAGAGCTGGGCGCATTCCTGGCGCAACACACCGCCGGTAACAGTGAGATCGGTGCGATATGCGTTGGCAATGAAATCGAGTGTGTCGATATGCCGGACCTCGAAATACATTCGGTGAACGTCATCGCGTCCCGCCCCGAACACGATGCGACCAACCTTCGCCCAGATCGATGCCATCGTGCACATGCCGCAAGGCTGCAGCGTTGAATAAAGCGTCGCGCCGCGCAGTTCGCCCCCCAAATTGCCGGCGTCGGCCAGTGCAGCCCCAGCGCGTCGAAACGCGACCATCTCAGCGTGCGCCGTCGCATCATGCAAGGTCTGGCATTCGTTGTGCGCAAGGCCGATAATCCGCCCATCGCATACGATGACACACCCGATCGGCGACGAAGCAGGGTTGCGGCCACGCGAGGTGGCTACCGCCAGCGCTTCGCGCATCCAGTTTTCATCAGCGGCTGCCGACATCGCACCTCCTCAAGTTGAATGGAACCCCCCACTTGGTTCGGCATAAGGAAGAAGTTGGAAGCCTTTAAGCCATTCTGCTTTTGGCAGGCATTAAAGAAAACCCTCCATCCAGTCTCAGGGGCAAGAACCGGTTACTCGGACCGGGCATAAAGGACCAGGCGCGGAAACGACCACATTTAAACATCGTCTTCGCACTGGAAGGCCCCCCGACACAGAGATTCGCGCGCCTGTTATCGATTTTTCCGGGCAAATTACTCAGGACCCGACTCGCCAAGCTGCGAAGATCATTGCGTTTTGGAACCGCTGCCGAGAACCACCTCGCCCGACTCGCCCAGCGTGGGCTTTTCCCCGCTGAACACGGCCTTGGCCATCACGAACAACTGGGTCAGTTTGTTTTCACTCACGTTCCAGTAGTGCGCGTGACTCACTGTCACGCGCACCAAGGCCAGGTCGGGATCGTCCACGCCGCCGGGAAAATAGGCCTGGACGAACTTCGTCCACAGCGCCTGCCGCTGGGTTATGTCATCGACCACCTGAGCTGAACCCGATACCGAAACATAAATGTCCTTGCTTGGGTCGGCATAGCTGATGTTCACCTGTGGCTGCTGTGCAATCTCCTGCGCTGCCCCCCCCTTGATTGACATGAAGAACCACAGCTTGTCGTCCGGCATTGCCTTGTTCTGTGTCGTCATCGGCCGCGAATGGAGGTGGCCGTTGCCGTGGCGGGTGGTGAACATGGCGAACTTGACAGCCTTGATGAGGGGCCACAGGTGCTGTTCGGCGACGGTGTCTGTAGGCATATGTTGGCTTTCGGTTGGTGGGTGTTGAATGCAGGCGTTTATCCATGCGCCATTGCAGGCCCGATGATGCTCGTCTTTTGTATGTGTGTTTGTGCGCTGTCGCACAGAGTTGAATCGATGCCAGCGCGTTCTGGCGGTACAGCTTGTAGCGCCACACCACCGCCTTCGTGCAGGCTTAGCTTCGGCCTCGGTGGCAATGAAGTCGGCAACGCCGCCGATCAGCGGGCACGGGGACAAAATATGCGGCCAGCGACCCGGTCTCGAGGAACGAGCGCTTGATCACCGGGAAGCGTTCTCGAACCTGCCGCTCGAGCGGAACTTGGTGAAGGCAATGGCGACGTTGGCACCGATCACGCCACAGATCGCCAGCTTGGAGCCCGCCATCGCGGCACGCGGGTCGGGCCGGGTCAAGACGCGACTCATGTCATGCGCCCCAGCGCCCAGCGTCCCGCAGCGGCTGCGGCAGCGGTTAGCGCCGTGCCCCAGGCGATATCGACCAGGGCCAGGCGCAACGGCCAGCCCCTCAACGTGGCCAGGTTGCTGAGGTCGTAGGTGGCATAGGCAAAGAAGCCAAACAGCGCGCCAGCCAGGACCGCTCGCGACCAGGGCACATCTGCCGGAGCTGCAAGGCCTCCGCACCAGGCCGCGGGTGCAACGGCAAAGAGCAAGACGCCGGCCGGGTAGAGCAGGTAGAAAACGCCGCCCGCCACCAGATTGGGCGGATCTGCAATCAAATGCCCGATGCCGTCGCGATAGAAGGACTTGGCGATGACACCGAGCCAGACGACATCCAAGGCCAGCATCACCACCGCAGTGGCACCGTACGCAACGAGGTAGTTCAACATGTTGGTTTCATCCTGCTTCGATTTGTTGTTGAGGGAAACTTGATGACGCAGTTCAGCGTCAAGCGGTGTTTAAGGTCTGGTCGCAGAGGACGGATTATTTTGTCCAAGTCAGTGGCACGTCTCCTTGACTTGTCTGCCGTCGCCAGCCTGGGCTCGAACCAGGGACCAGCGGATTAACAGAAGGGGACGCATTGAGTTATCCCGGGTTGTACGGACAGCCTAGCAGCCTGTCGGACTTAGCCGATTCCAAAAAACTGGACGCTCTAAAACGAGCTACAGCGCGTTTAAATTTTTCGGGAGGGTGTTTCGATGGTAAAAAAAGGTCCGTTTTCGTGAAAAACACCCTAAGCCCGACAGGCTGCTAGTTAAGCACTACGCCATTCTCTCCCAATCTGCCCGGGGGTGCGGTAGCCGAGTGTTTGATGAATCCGCTTACAGTTATAAAACAGTTCAATGTGGTCGAAGATTGCGCAGCGCGCAGCATCACGAGATGAGAAATCGCGGTGATGGATGAGTTCGTTCTTCAGGGTGGAGATGAAGCTCTCGGCCACTGCAGTGTCCTGCGGCACCTTGCGAACGTTCATGCCGGACCGCGCACCATGTGACTGCAGCAGGTCGCGATAGGCCGGCGTGTTATACCGCGGCCCACGATCAATGTGATGAATCAGGCCCGGCGCTGGCTGGCACCGGGCAAACGCCATCTGCAGCGCTTCCAGATGCAGCACCTGCCCCGGGGGCTGATCCATCGCCCAGCCCACCACCCTGCGCGAGTGCAGATCGAGCAACACTGCCAAGTGCAACCAGCCTTCCCGGGTGCGGATGAAAGTCATGTCTCCTACCCGGTGCGCCTCGCTTGCAGCCTGCAGTGCTCACGCCACTGGCGCTGCCGGCATGCTGAAGGAGAACGTGGTTCCCACCAGCGGAGTGCTGGTGACCGTGAGTTGCCCCCCCATGGCCTGCACCAGCCGGCGCGAGATGACCAGGCCAATGCCGGTGCCGGCGAACACGCCGCGGTCGTGGCCAAAACGGTTGAAGGGTTCAAAGAGGTGCGGCAAATCGACCTGTGAGATGCCCACGCCGGTATCGGCCACCTCCACGTGCAGGCCGCCTCTGGCCCCATCCAAGCTCCGCGCTGTGACTGTGATACTGCCGCCTTCGACGTTGTACTTCACCGCATTGCTGATCAGATTCAACATCACCTGTCGCAGCCATTTCGCGTCGGCCAGCAAGGGCCGTTCGACCAAAGCACTGTCGACATCGACCGTCACCTGCAGCGCACGCGCAGTCACGGTGGCATCCAGCATGAGTATCACGTCGGCCACCAGAGACTTGAAGTCCACCGATTCCTGTCTCAGCTTCAGCTGCCCGGCCTCGACCAGCGAGAGGTCGAGCAGGTCTTCCACCATCTGCAGCATGTGGTTGCCGGCTTTCAGCAGGTCTTGGACCCATGCCCGTTGTTCATTGTCCAGCGGCCGCTTTTCTGATGTGTCCAGCAGTTGCCCATAGCCCAGCACCGCTGTCAGCGGCGTGCGCAACTCATGGCTCATGTGCGACACAAAGATCGACTTGGCCAGGTTGGCCCGCACGGCGGCGTCGCGTTCCACGCGCACGGCGTCAGCGGCGCGCCGTACCGATGCATCGGACAGGGTGCCGCGGTAGCCGAAAAAGGCCCCCGTGGGGCTGTAGATCGGCTCGGCATTGAGCGTCAGCGGCAACCGGCGACCGTCGGGCAGCGCGGCGTGGCAGTCGAGTTCGCGGATGACACGGTGGTGTGCCATCAAGACGGGCAGCGGCTCGCCGTCGGAGGCGTCGGGCAAGAACGACGCGGCCAACGGCCCGCCCAGCGGTGCGAGATGCAGACCCATCGCGCCCAGTCGGCCCGTTTCGAACTGCGTGAAGCGGTGCTGGGCGTCGGTTTCCCAATAGGCATCCGAGGACAGGCCGGCCAGGCCCCTGAATTTTTCTTCACTGGCGTGCAGCAGTTCGATGGCCTGGTGCGTTTCTAGCACCAGCTCCAGCGGGCGCAGGGAAGCGGCGGCTTCAAGATCAGCGGCGGTCCAGGCTGCGCATTGGCCTTGCACGGTCTGCTTCCAACTCTCAAAGGACTGGCGTGGGCTGATCGTGGTGCTGCCGTCACTGTTGTCGGTTTGGGTTGCCGGTTCGTCGGGGTTGCCGCCCCACAGCACCATCTGGCGCAACTCCGGCCGCAGCCAGATCAGGCCCTTGCTCGCCTGCGGGTCTAGCGCAATCGCCAGCCCGCCGCCCAAAACCGGGGTGCCCGCGCCGGGCTGGCCCAGGTGGGTGCAGTGCCAGGGGCGCTCGGGCACGCTGGCCAGCGCTGCACGAGCCTGTTTGACCAGAGTGGCCAGTACCCCGGGATGCGGCGTGTGGCCGAAGGGCATGACCTCATCGTCGAGCCACAGCGCGCCGCCCGTGGCGTCCATCAGCTTGGTCAGGCCCACGGCGGCCGACTTCAGCGCCGACTGCACCGAGCGACCGGCTACGCCGAAGGCCTGCATGATGGCCAGTTGCTGCGCGGCGCGGCGCACGCGCTGCTGGCTTTGTTGTTTATCCTGCAGTGACTTCACCATGGCGCCGGCCACCAGCGCCACCATGCCGCAGATCTGCCGCTGCACCAGCGACAGCGCGGTGGGCGCATAGTGGTGGCAAGAGATCAGGCCCCACAGTTCGCCGTCGACGACGATGGAGACTACCAGCGTGGAGCTCACGCCCATGTTCTTCAGATATTGCAGGTGCACCGGCGAGACGCTGCGAAAGGTGCAGTAGCTCAGGTCAAAGGGCAGTTGGCCTCGTGGATTCAAGAGCGGCGCCAGCGGCACGGCGGTATAGCTGACGTCGGCGATGTAGCGGATGAGCCCCGTGCGGTACAGAGCGCGTGCTTGCGATGGGATGTCGCTGGCAGGAAAGCGCAGCCCGAAGTACAGCGGCACGTCAGCGCGAGCGCACTGTTCTTCGATCACCTCGCCGTGCCAATGCTCGTCAAAGCGGTAGACCATCACGCGATCCAGACCGGTCACACGTTTGACGTAGCTGGCAGCCAGGGTGAGCATGGACTCCAGTGAGTCGGCTTCGGTCATGCTGCCCAGCACCGGGTAGGTATTTTGCAGCACGGTGTACATGGCCTGCACATGGACCTGCGCGGTGGGCCCGACCTCGACATAGACCACACCCCCGTGCGCGTGCACGTTGCCCTGTAACTCACGGCCGTCGTGCAGCCGCAAGGCGACCAGGCTGGGCATGTACGGCCGTACGAAGGCGGCTTCCAGTGCGCTGCGGATGCTGGCCACGCTGTGTGGGTCGAGCAGCGTGCCCAGGGACTGGCGGTGCAATTGGGCCGGCGTTCGGCCAAAGAAGTCCTGCGCGTTCGCGCTGGCTGACAGCACCGTGAGGCTGCGCTGCTCGCAGGCCAGCAAGGCGCCTTGGGGCTGAATGGCGCCGGGCAGGTGGATAAGTTCTTGCGCGCAGCTGTCCAAGTTCAGCGGTTTCAGCGCTGCCGGTGTGGCTTGGGCGCGCTCGCTGGCGCTGATGTCAGTCATGCGGTGCATTGAGCCAATGGTCCAACAGTTCAAAGGTTTGCTCGGCCGTGGCCAGCAGTGTGCCGACATCGGCCGGGGCTACGCTCGACTCCAGTGCGGCGCAAAAAGCCAGCCACATCCTGCCGGTGGCTTCGGCATCGCCGCGGATGAAAGCATTGGCTTGTTGAACTGTTTGGTTGTTGGCATTGCGCTTAAGCAGCACTTGCGAGCCCAGCCGCGCGCCCTCCAGCACATAAAGCATGCCCCAGGCGGCCGCGTGGCTGCCCACCAGGGCGCGCGCGGCCCGGGCCAGCGCCGCGGGCAGGTGCGCGGGCGGGGTGTTCAAGGCTGCAAGGTCGCGGGCCAAGGCCGCGCGTTGATTCAGGCCGGCGTGCGGGTAGCCCGGCGGCAGTTGGTGCCACAGCGCGTCGTCCAGCGCGTGGTGGAAGACTTCCATGCGGCGCAGGTATTGCGCGTAGCGCTGCCGGTCGATGCTGCCGCTGGACAACGCGGCCAGCAGCGGCGAACGCTCCAGTTGATCGTGTGCAAATGCGGTTTGAGTGCGTAGCCGCTGGCGCAAAGTCAGGGGCGGGGGTGGCTGTGCGGTACCGGCGGCGGTAACGTAAGGCGCTATCGCAGCGGACATAATGGGCAATTGCACTTCTGCAGGTTCGGGCCGATGCCGAAGTGCACGAGCTTAGTGGCCGGCCCAAGTTCCTGTATGTTCGGTAACGAACAGACGGCAATGCGGTTGCTGATCTGTTTGCGGAGGCGGAGTGGTCGTCGGGACTGCCGCCGTTTGAGGGTTCTCGGGATCGTATTTTGCAGCAAGCCGCTCGTAAGCGGCCAGCTCCACCTCCGATGGCGCGCCGGGGCTGACTTCAAGTATGTCGTGGCGCGTTTTGTCGGCCATCTTTTCCCCGTTCAGCTCGCTGGTTTTTTACGCATAGGGGCGACGTCATTAATATGGAGTCGCCCGTTACGGCCGGGCGCCTCAGGCTCAAAGTCAAATCCCGGTTATTTTGGCCGGCCAAGCTTTGCTTGTCAGTGAATTCTAGCCGGAACAGCAAGGCGTGAAAGAAGATGACGGCGGCGGGTTTGGGCGGGAGGCCATGCGCGACGGCGCCCTATGTGTGCTGGCGCACATATCGCCAACCTGAACAGGAAGATGCTGGCCCCATCAGGAGTTCCATGGTTCGCCCTGAGCGCGTCCGTTTTTTCTGTGCCCTTTTCCGCGATTCATCTCAAAAATGCCTGCGCGACCGGCCCGGCGAAAGTCTGCAGCCAAACCCCGTCCGAAAAGGTATGCCAATGTTTTTTTGGCGCGAAAGAGGCTTTGTCGAAATCTGCGGCTGGTGACGCTGCGGGTGGACAACAGGGTGGCGCCGACGGCGCCACGGAATCCGGACGTCAAAAGACGCTGCTCAAGACCGGCGCATTGCAGAACGCCATTTTCAACAGCGCCTACTTCTCCAGTATCGCCACAGATGAAAAGGGTGTGATCCAGATCTTCAACGTCGGCGCCGAACGCATGCTGGGCTACACCGCAGCCGACGTGCTCAACAAGATCACCCCGGCCGACATTTCCGACCCGCAGGAGGTCATTGCGCGTGCTGCGGCGCTGAGTCTTGAGCTCGGCACCCCCATCACGCCCGGCTTCGAGGCGCTGGTGTTCAAGGCCTCGCGCGGCATCGAAGACATATACGAGCTGACCTATATCCGCAAGGACGGCAGCCGCTTTCCGGCGGTGGTGTCGGTCACGGCGCTGCGCGACGCGCAGGAAGCGGTCATCGGCTACCTGCTGATCGGCACCGACAACACTGCGCGCAAACGGGCGGAAGAAGCACTGCTCAAGGCCGGGGCACTGCAAAGCGCCATTTTTAACAGCGCCAACTTCTCGAGCATTGCCACGGACGCGAAAGGTGTGATCCAGATTTTCAACGTCGGTGCCGAACGCATGCTGGGTTATGCCGCAGCCGACGTGCTGAACAAGATCACCCCGGCCGACATTTCCGATCCGCAGGAGGTCATTGCGCGTGCTGCGGCGCTGAGTCTTGAGCTCGGCACCCCCATCACGCCCGGCTTCGAGGCGCTGGTGTTCAAGGCCTCGCGCGGCATCGAAGACATATACGAGCTGACCTATATCCGCAAGGACGGCAGCCGCTTTCCGGCGGTGGTGTCGGTCACGGCGCTGCGCGACGCGCAGGAAGCGGTCATCGGCTACCTGCTGATCGGCACCGACAATACCGCCCGCAAGCACATTGAAGAGGAGCAGAGGCGGCTCGACCAGCGCTTGCGCGACCAGCAGTTCTACACGCGCTCGCTGATTGAATCGAATATCGATGCACTGATGACCACCGATGCGCAGGGCATCATCACCGACGCCAACAAGCAGATGGAGGAGCTCACCGGTTGCACGCGCGACGAGCTGATCGGCGCGCCGTTCAAGGACTGCTTTACCGATCCGGCGCGCGCCGAGGGGGGTATCAAGCAGGTGCTGGCCGAAGGCAAGGTCACCGACTACGAACTGACGGCGCGCAGCAGGAGCGGCGAGGAAACTGTGGTTTCGTACAACGCCACGACTTTTTACGACCGCAACCGGCGGCTGCAGGGCGTGTTTGCCGCCGCGCGCGATGTGACGGAGCGAAAACGCCTGGACCAGGTGCTGCAGGAGAAGAACATCGAACTTGAGGGGGCCAAGGTTGTGGCCGAAAAAGCCAGCCTGTCGAAATCGGATTTTCTCTCCAGCATGAGCCACGAACTGCGCACGCCCCTTAACGCAATCCTCGGGTTCGCCCAGTTGGTGGAATCCGGCTCCCCGGCTCCGACGCCCGCACAGCAGCGCAATATCGAACAGATTCTCAAGGCCGGCTGGTATCTGCTTGAACTGATCAACGAAATCCTTGATCTTGCGCTGATCGAGTCGGGAAAACTGACGCTTTCGGTGGAGCCGGTCGCACTTGCCGAAGTCGTGCGTGAATGCCAGGCCATGATCGAACCGCAGGCGCGCAAGCGCGGCCTGAGCATGACATTTCCGGACTTTGCGGCCCCGTTTTTCATCTGCGCGGACAGGATGCGCGTCAAGCAGATCCTGATCAATCTGCTCTCCAATGCGATCAAATACAACAGGCAGGGCGGAGCGGTGCTGGTCGAATGCACACTGGTGCCCGTTGACGCAGTGCGCATTTGCATCCGTGATACCGGCGTCGGATTGACGCCGGAACAAATCGGCCAACTTTTCCAGCCGTTCAACCGTCTCGGCAAGGAAGCCGGCTCTGAAGAGGGCACCGGTATTGGCCTGGTGATGACCAAGCGGCTGGTCGAGTTGATGGGCGGCGCCATCGGCGTGGAAAGCATTAGCGGGACCGGGAGCGCATTCTGGTTCGAACTGGCCCTCACTGGCGCACCGGAGTTTCTGGCGCTGCGCGAGGGACATTCGGCGCCGCCAAGAGCGCTTATGGCCGATGGTGCACCGCTGCGCACCGTGCTCTATGTCGAGGACAATCCGGCCAACCTCGATCTGGTCGAGCAAATTATCGCCCGGCGCCCGGATCTGCGGCTGCTGAGCGAAGTCGACGCCATCCGTGGAATCGAGTCCGCCCGCGCCAACCAGCCCGATGTGATCCTCATGGATATCAACCTGCCGGGCATCAACGGCATCGAGGCGCTGCGTATGCTGCGCGCTGATCCTTCGACCCGGCATATTCCGATCATCGCCCTGAGCGCCAACGCGGTGCCGCGGGATATTGAAAATGGAATGCAGGCGGGTTTTTTCAACTACATCACCAAGCCCATCAAGGTCAGTCAGTTCATGGAGTCGCTGGACCTGGCGCTCGCCGTTGCGCAAATGGCGGAGCGGGGGGCGGGAAGCGCGCGCCCCCTGTGATGCGCCCGGCGCGAAACAGCGTGTGCGCCGGATGCGCGGTCAGCCGGGAAGCCGCGCCGCTTGGGCATTTCCAGCCAATGCCGGGCATTCAGCCCGCCACGGGAAGCCGGCTTGCGTGCCCGACATCAGCGATAAACCCGGCCGCCGGCATGGGCTTGCCGAACGGCCAGCCCTGGCCGTAATCGACGCCGCGCTCGCGCAGCTACGGCACTTTCTCTCGGTTGCCTGCCGTGTACGTTCGTGAAAAAGGGATCATCACGCTTGAGGATGCCACCAGGAAAACGTCCTCGTTCCCGGCAGCTCGAATCGGCATTCTGGATCGCGGTGTTCTACGCGCTGGGATGAAGGCTGATATTGCCGCGTTTAGGGTCGAACTTGCCCCGTTTGCCTTCGCGGGGCCTACCGGCGTCAACAAGAACCGCTACAAAAAGTGGCTGGCTCCCCGATCTGGGCTCGAACCAGGGACAACCTGATTAACAGTCCGCTGGTTGTCAAGCCGCAACCCTTTTCGGCCCACCCCGACCAGCCGCCAGCGCCGCAATCTCGCGCACATCCTTCGTGTTCTCGAAATCCTGAATCGCCGCATACAGCCGCGCCACGTTGTCGGATGACAGCGCGCGAGCGGCGCAGTTGTCGAATTTTTCCTTGAGCCGGTCTGCCGGCAGCGGTTTGTCGACGCTGCGGCCCAGTGCCTGATCTGTTTTGGTGCTGACCACGCGGCCGTCGGTCATCGTGACTTTGACTTCGGCGCCGAAGTGGTTGTCGGCGGGGAACTGCCCGGTGGTGTAGGTCGCGACGTGGATTTTCGCCAGGATGGCGCGGGTCGCCGGGTCTTTCCAGTGGTCACCTTCGAAGTGTTCGAGTTTGACAAAACGATCTTTCAGCGCGCGCGCCAGCGTGTATTGCACGCTGAACTTGGCGTCGAGGTAGGACTGCGGATCCGGGCGGTTGGTGTGTTCGAGGCGCCGGGTGTGGGTCCAGGAGTCGATGCGCGAGACGTTGTCGGGCGTGAGTTTGTGTTTGTGCACGAGTTCGATCATGCAGTCGATCGCCGGATGCGTGCTGCCGCAGCAGGGGTAGGATTTGATCGCGATGCCTGGACGCACGATGTCAAGCGGGCTGGCCCAGGTGGTGAAGGCCTTGTCGGCGTCGTAGTTGCCGGCGCCGTTGAAGACTTCGAAATAACCCTGCTTGTGTTCAAAGGCTTTGTCGCCGGCGGTGAAGCCGTCGCGTGCCAAGAGTGCCGCGAACAGGCCGCTCCTGGCGCAGTGGCCGACGTGCAGCGGTTTGGTCATGGTGCCGAAGTTGGATTTGACGCCCGCGGCGAGTGAGGCCGCGATCGATAATGCCGTCGCGGTTTTTTCGACGGAGAGTTTCAGCAGGTGCGCGCAGGCTGCAGCACCACCGAACACGCCAATGGTCGTCGTCGGATGCCAGCCCTTGGTGTACTGATAAAAATTCACCGCCATCGACAGTTTGCATTCGGCTTCAAAGCCGGCGACGTAGGCCGCGATGAAATCGCGGCCGGTGGCGCCGGTTTCGTCGGCCAGTGCAAACAGCGCGGGCAGGATGGGCACGGAAGGATGGCCGCCCAGTGTGTTGTTGCAGTCGTCGAAATCGAGTGCATGTGAAGCGGTGCCGTTGATCAACGCGGCATCAAGCGCGCCGACGCGCCGCGCATGTCCGAAGACCAGCGACGGGCCGCTGCTGGAGCCGGATACGCCGAGCACGATGCGCGTGGCGTCTTCCGCGGCGCCGGCGATGGTGACGCCGACGGTGTCGAGGATGCCGACTTTGGCCCAGTGCACGGCATCGGCCGGCAGGGCGGAATACTGTAACTCATTGATTTTATTTGATAAAACTGTGGCGAAGCTCATTGCATTTCTCCTTGGTGAAGGCGGCGACCCGGGTGCGTCACAAAATAAGGCTTTCTGTAGCCCCTCTGCTTGGCTCCAAGTGTTCCCTTGACCCCCGCCTTCTCCCCGTTAACGGGGAGAAGGCGGGGTATTCCGTGGCGCGCTCCTGGTCGAGCACCAGCGAATACTGGCGGAAGAGAGTGGGAGTCGAACCCACACAGGACCGCTCGCGGCCCCTACCGGGTTTGAAGTCCGGCCGCCCCACCGGGAGCGATTCCCTTCCTTATGTGTTGCGGTTGCATCGCCATTGTAAAGCGACGCGGCGTGGGCGCGAAACAGGTTTCCAGACCGTGGTGGAATCCGCATTCAGGGTTTGCGCGCGGCGCTGAGCAATACCGGCACGATTTCCACGGTGTTGCTGCCGTCGGTCAGCCACACGGTGCCGTCCTGCACGGTGCATTGCAGTTGCATGTTGCGTTGCGCGAGCTTCGCCATCTCCCGCGTTGCCGCCTGTGGCAGGTTGATGACGGTCAGGTTGTCCGGGCGCGCCAGATGGTTACTGGCCTGCTGCCACCAGCGCTCGGCGATGAAGCCGCCATAGGTGTAGATGCGTACCTGCGCCGCGCGGCCGCAGGCCTTGCGCACGGCTTTTTCGTCGGGCTGGCCCACTTCAATCCACAACTGGATCGCGCCGGTCAGGTCTTTTTCCCAGATGTCGGGTTCGTCTTCGCTGCTCAGTCCTTTGCCAAAGGCAAGGGAATCTCCGGCATTCAACGCAAAAGCCAGCAGCCGCACCATCATGCGTTCGTCGGTTTCCGAGGGATGGCGTGCCAGTACCAGTGCATGGGTGGCGTAATAGCCGCGGTCCATGTCGGTGATGGTCAGGTCGATTTTGAAGATGGTTGCGTTGAGTGCCATGAACTGGTTACCGTACGGCGGTGATGAAAGAAAAAGCGATGAAACAACTGGATGACGACGTGATCGCCGCGACCCGCAACTGGCTGGAGAAAGCGGTGATCGGTCTCAACCTGTGCCCGTTTGCGCGCGCAGTATACGCCGGGGACCGTATCCGTTTTGTCGTCAGCGATGCGACGACGCCGGAAGCCTTGCTGGAAACATTGACGGCGGAACTGGAAGTTCTGGCGGAGGCGGATGAAATCTGCACCGAAACCACTTTGCTGATCCATCCACAGGTGCTGGGTGATTTTCTTGATTACAACGATTTTCTTGAACTGGCGGATGCGCTGGTCGAGGATTTGGAACTGGATGGCGTGCTGCAGGTGGCGAGTTTCCATCCGCAGTACCAGTTTGCCGAGACCGGGCCCGACGACATCGAAAACTGCAGCAACCGCTCGCCGTATCCGACGCTGCATCTGTTGCGTGAATCCAGCGTGGAACGCGCGGTGGCCGCGTGCCCGGATACCGAGCAGATTTACCGCGACAACATCAGGACGCTGCGCCAGCTCGGCCGCGAGGACTGGGACCGGCTGAATGTCGGCGCGCCGCGCAAACCGTGAAACGGGCCGGCGGCGCGTTGCAGTTATTTCAGGCGCGCAGCCACCGCGTCCGCAGCCCGTTTGGCATCCGCCATCGCATCTTCCAGACTGCCACCACAACCGCTGCGCACCGCGCCGACGGCCCACAGGCCCCTGACCGAAGTTTCCAGTGCATCAATGGTGCTGACAAAACCGGTGGCATCGCGCTTGACGTCTGCCGGCAGGAAATCGCTGTTCGGTTTCAGGCCGATGTAGGCGAATACACCGGCGCAGGGAATTTCTTCGCTGGCCGCGCCGTTCTTGATGCGCAGCTTCTCGACCATCTGTCCACCGAGGATGGCTTCAACTGTGGTGCCGAAGCGGGTTTCGATCTTGTCATTGCCCTCGATCAGGTCGATGAAGCGCTGCTGTGCGCTGAATGCCGTACCGCGATGGATCAGGATCACCTTGCCGCAGTAGTGCGTCAGTACCTGGGCTTCCTGCAGCGCGGAGTCGCCGCCGCCGATGACGGCGACAGTTTCGTTCTGGAACATCGGGCCGTCGCAGTCAGCGCATTTTGATACACCGCGGCCTTCGAATTCGCTTTCACCGGGCACGCCCAGCAGTTTCAGGCTGGCGCCGCTGGCAATGATGACCTGGCGCGCACGGTAGCTGCTGTCGCCGGTGGTCACGGTGAAGCCGCTGTCGGCTGCAGCAATTGCGGTGACCGGTTCCTGGATGCTGCTGACGCCGGCATCGGCGTTGGCCTGGGTCATTTCGGCGGCAAATGCGGCGCCACCAGCTTCGCCACCGGGCGGCGCGGGATCGAGTTCGTTGACGTTGAGTACCAGTCCGCCAAAAATCTGTTGTTCGAAAGTGGCGGCACTCAGGCCGTGTTTGGTGAGCGTATGGGCTGCGGTCAATCCGGCGATGCCTTCGCCGATCACGATGACGTCAAATGCGGTGGTGGACATGCGGTGTGGTCGCTTTCAATAACGTTTGTTGCGGAAAGGGGGGCGTTGCTGCGTTTTTTGCGCCACGGATTGTTTCTGCTGTTGTTGCGGTTTGGCTGCGGCGCCGGGTGCCGGCGGTGGCGCGGCTTCGGCGGCGCCGAGGATGGGCACAAAATCCTTGCGCACCTTGCGCGCGTCGCCGACGCGCTGGGTAATGGTGAGGCCATCGAGCGTTTCGAGGATTTCAATGGCCAGCGTACGGCCGATGCCGGTGGCATCGCGATATTGCGCTGCCGTGAACAGCCCCCCGGGCTGTTTGGCGTGGACGGCCTGCGCGGTTGCCGCCAGGACGGCCATGGTGGCCTTCAGATAGAAACGCTCGGCGCCGACCTTGTACAGGTTGCCGGCTTTCATCTGGCGGTAGAGGAAATCCTTGAGGATGGCGTCCTTCAGTTTCAGTTGCGGCGTGAGTTCGCGCAGTGGCGGTGGATTGAAGCCGGCAGCGATCAACACCGGCTGCACGGTTTCCCACAGTTTGACGTCGGCGCTGTTGGCCGTGCTGTCGTGGCCGGGTTTACGCACCAGCGAACTGTGGATTTCGATCTTGCGCTGGTCAGCGAGCAGGCGCAGCACATGGCCGAAAGCGTCGGCATCAAGTTCCGGCGCCAGCGCGGTGTGCAGGGTTTCGGTTTCCATGCCCGGGGCTTGCGGCTGCGCCTGATGAAAGGTCAATACCTGTTTGACCACGGCATCCTGCAGGGCGGTCAATCGCCGTTGGGTGAGGGCGATCCGGTGTTCCTTGCCCAGCGGCACCAGCCCGGCTTTGGCGTAAGCGGCTGCGGCAATGTCGGGCAGCAAATTGAAAATGGCCGTGAAATGAGCGAGATCAATCGGGCGTTTGTCATCCGCGGCCAGTGCGGTCAGTGCAGTGATATGGTCCGTGGATTCGAGCGCGACCAGGGTGGCGTCGCGCGTTTTGCTGCGCCGTACGGCTGGCGGCAGCGGATCGACAATGATGCCGCCGCCGATGGTGCGAGCCGATGACTGGTCGCGGAGGATGAAGCGGTCGCCGTGCAGTGCCGCCACCGGTTCGTCGAGTACCAGTTGCGCGATGCCGCCGCCGCCCGGCGCCAGTCCTTCGCCGCGGCGCAGCGAGACGCGCGCGGTGACATCAGCCGTGGCGAGGTGCAGGTGCACCGGTGTCCAGTGCTTCAGTGCGCGGGTTTCGGCGGGCAGCACGCTCAATCGCACATCGAGTTTGCGCGTCGGGTGGTGGACCGCCGCTGCCATCACCCAGTCGCCGCGCCGTACTGAATCGACGTCGGTACCGGTCAGGTTCAGCGCACAACGTTCACCGGCACGCGCGTGTCCGGCGGCCTTGCCGTGAATCTGGATGCTGCGCACGCGCACTTCATGTCCAGCCGGGGAAATCACCAGCTTGTCGCCGGTGTTGACTGTCCCGTTGAACACCGTGCCGGTGACCACGGTGCCGCTGCCAGCGATACTGAATGCGCGGTCTATGGCGTAACGCAGGTGCTGGCCTTCGGCGCTGCGCAGGTTTTGTGCGGCGGCTTCGCGCAGCAGCAGCGCTTTTAATTCCGCCATGCCGGTGCCGCTGACTGCGGACACCGGGTGGATGGTGATGCCGGCCAGTTGTGTCGTTGCCAGCAGCGCGCGTACCTGTTCACTGACTTCGGTGATACGCGCGGCATCGACGCGGTCGGCCTTGGTGATGATCGCGGCACCGCGGCGGATGTGCAGCAGGTCGAGAATCTGCAGGTGTTCGATGGTCTGCGGCATAACGCCGTCGTCGGCAGCGACAATCAGCAGTGCGAAATCGATGCCCGACACGCCGGCCAGCATGTTGCGGATGAAACGTTCGTGGCCGGGCACGTCGACAAAACCGATCAGGCCGCCGTCGTCCAGCGGCAGGTAGGCAAAACCGAGATCAATGGAGATGCCGCGCGCTTTTTCTTCGGGCAGACGGTCGGTGTCGGTACCGGTCAGGGTTTTGACCAGCAGTGTTTTACCGTGATCGATGTGGCCTGCAGTGGCTACTATCATAAAAGAAAAAGCATTGAGCCTCAGAGGATCTCGATACCCCTTTTGGGGGTGCACAGAGTTCACGGCGAAAGGCAAAATCAAAAAACCATTTCATCGCGTGATGACTGTTTCCGGGTGTTCTCTGTTTTCTCTGTGCTCTCTGTGTCCTCTGTGGCTAAAGGGTTTCAGCTTTTAAGCTGTCCAAGCTGCGCGAAAAATTCGTCTTCGTGGTCGAGACAGCGCAGGTCAAGGACGAAGGCGCCGTCCTTGATGTGACCGATCACCGGCACCGGCAGTGCGCGGAAGGCCGCTGCAAGTTTGCCGACGTTGCCTTTTTTGCCTGCGGGCGACATCGCCAGCCCGCTGCTCAGCAGCGAACCAACCGGTAGTGCGCCACTGCCGATCTGGCTTTTGCAGGCGGTGATTTCGACGCGCCATGCGTCGCCCAAGGCGGCGGCGACCTGCGGCAATACGCGCGCGGCCTGCGCGGCAATGTCATCCGCCTTGCGCGTCAGCAGTTGCAGCGCAGGCAGTTCTTCGTGCAAGCGTTCCGGATGCAGGTATAGCCGCAGCACGGCGTCGAGTGCGGTCAGCGTCAGTTTGTCGAGGCGCAGCGCGCGTTTCATCGGATTTTTGGCGATCCGCGTCATCAGGTCGCGGCGGCCGACCAGCAGTCCTGCCTGCGGCCCGCCGAGCAGCTTGTCGCCGCTGAAGGTGACGACGTCGGCGCCGTTGGCCAGGGTTTCGCGCGGCGTCGGTTCGTGCGGCAGGCCATATTGCTCGAGGTCGATCAGTGTTCCGCTGCCGAGGTCGACGATGAACGGCAAGTCGTGTTCATGCGCCAGTTTGGCAAGATCAGTTTCGGCAACTGTGGCGGTAAAACCCTGCACCACGTAATTGCTGGTGTGCACCTTCATGATCGCCGCGGTGCGCGGGGTGATCGCTTCGGCGAAGTCTTTAAGATGGGTGCGGTTGGTGGTGCCGACTTCAACGAGTTTGACGCCGGCCCGTACCATGATGTCGGGGATGCGGAAGGCGCCGCCGATTTCGATCAGTTCACCGCGCGACACCAGCACTTCGCGGCGCAGCGCCAGCGAGTTCAGCGCGAGATAAACCGCTGCGGCGTTGTTGTTGACGGCAACCGCTTTCTCGCCACCGGTCAGTTGTTTCAGCCAGCGCTCGACATGGCTGTCGCGTTCGCCGCGTCCACCCGTGCTCAGTTCAAATTCAAGATTCACCGGACGGGTCATCGCCGCCATCACCGCCGCTGCGGCGCTTTGCGGCATCACCGCACGGCCGAGGTTGGTGTGCAGTACTGTGCCGGTCAGGTTGAACACGGGTTTCAGCGATGGCGCGGAACCCTGGTTCAGCGCCGTGGTGCAGGACTGCAGGAGCTGCTGTTCGTCCCAGGCGGCGTCGGGTTGTGCCAGCCGTTCGCGTTCGGCGTCGAGCGCGCGGCGCAGAATTTCGGCGACGCGGGTGCGGCCGTAGGCTGCGATCAGTTCTGCAACCGCGGCATTGCCGAGCAGTCGATCCAGCGAGGGCAACGCGCGACGCGCGGCTGCAGCGGGATTCACCATGGCGGCGGGGCCATCTGGCGGCGGGCGAGGTTCATGCGCGGAAGATCCTGGGGGCCGGGGGAAAAGGGGAAGCCGCAGTTTATCGTAACTGTGCGGGCGCGTGCTATTCTGGCCGCGCATGCACTGCAGCATGTAAATTAACCGTCGCACGGTAACCGTCCAAGGGGGCTGCAATGAGGGGGCTGCAATGTTGTTACCCATAACCATGGTGCTGCTGGCGCTGGGCGCACCCGGCTCGGCGTACGCCGCCGAAACCGCTTATCCGGCCCGGCCGATCCGCTTCATCTGCCCTTATGCGCCGGGCGGGGCGGGCGACATTTTCACGCGCACCATCGGCCAGAAACTGACCGAGGTGCTGGGCCAGACGGTGGTGGTCGATAACCGCGGCGGCGCCAACGGCGGTATCGGTACCGACCTGGTGGCCAAAGCCCCCGCCGACGGCTACACGCTGCTGATGGGCAACAGCGGACCGATGACCGTCAATCCGCACCTCTACCAAAAACTGCCGTACGACACGCTCCGCGATTTTGCACCGATCACGCAAGGCACGTCCTACATGTACGTGCTGGTGGTGCCGCCCGCGGCCCCGGTGAAATCGCTGCCTGACTTTATCAAACTGCTGCAATCGAAACCGGGGCAGATGACCTATGGTTCAACCGGTGTCGGTGGCGGCAACCATCTGTCGGGCGAATTGTTCAGCCTGATGACCCATACGAAATCGATCCATGTGCCGTATACCGGCAGCGCGCTGGCACTGTCGGCGTTGCTCGGCGGGCAGATCAGCTATATGTTTGACACCGTGATTACCGCGGTGCCGCAGGTGCGCGGCGGCAAATTGCGCGCGATCGGTGTCACCGGAGCGAAACGTGCTTCGGCGTTTCCGGATGTGCCGACGCTGCAGGAACTCGGGCTCAAGGATTTTGCGCTGACGCAATGGCAGGCGGTGGTGGCGCCGGCGGGCACGCCGCGGCCGATCATCGAGCGCCTCAACCGCGAAGTCGTGAAAGCGCTGAAAATGCCCGATGTCATCGACCGGCTGGCGACGCAGGGCGGCAATGAACTGGTTGGCAACACACCGGAAGAGTTTGCCCAGGTCATCAAAAATGATCTCGCGCTCTACGGCCGGATCGTCAAGGCGGCGGGCATCAAGCCGCAGTAATACCGGCGCATGCCGGATTGTGGTGCGCGGTGCGCTATTTTGAGGCGCGTGGGCGATGTTGTCGTAGCCATACATCAGCCCGCCCGGTGTGGTGGCAATGGCATGTTTCTTGCACTTTCCTTTTCTGTGTGGTTTTCGAGTTTGTCCATGACTAAAACGATTCATAAACAGGAGCGGGTGCAATGAAGAACTGGGTGATGGTATTGGCTGCTGCGATGTTGGTGATTAGCGGAACTGCCGCGGCACAGACCTGGCCTACCCGCACGGTGCGGCTGATCAGCCCGTTTGCGCCGGGGGGTGGCGCGGACATCACGTCGCGCGCCGTTGCACAAAAACTCTCGGTATCGCTGGGGCAGCAGGTGATTGTCGACAATCGCGGCGGTGCCGGCGGCATGGTGGGTGTTGAAATGGCAGCGAAATCACCGCCCGACGGTTATACGCTGGTGATGGGCACCATCGGTCCCATTGCGATCAATCCCAGCCTGTTGAGCAAAATGCCGTACGACCCGCTGAAGGATCTGGCGCCAATTTCACAGGCGGCAGTGGCGGTGAATGTGCTGGTGGTGCATCCGTCACTGCCGGCCAGATCGGTCAAAGAACTGATCGTGATTGCCAAGGCACGTCCCACCGATCTCAACTACGGATCATCGGGCTCAGGTGCCGCAGATCATCTGGCCGGCGAGCTGTTTAACGCCATGGTCAAGGTCAAGATGGCGCATATCCCGTACAAGGGTGGTGCGCCGGCGATGGTGGATCTGATGTCGGGCAATGTGCAGCTGGTGTTTTCGACCTTGTCCACGGCGACGGGCGCGATCGAATCCGGCAGGGTCCGGGCGCTGGCGGTCACCGGCACCAAACGCTTCGAGGGTTTGGCGGAGTTGCCGACCATGTCCGAAGCGGGGCTCAAGGGTTTTGAAGTGAACAACTGGTATGGACTGTTTGCGCCAACGGGCACCGCCAGGGACATCATCGCGCGGGTCAGCAGCGAAACCGCGAAGGCGCTGGCTGCACCGGATGTGAAAAAACGCCTGATGGATGCGGGCATCATTGCGACCGCCAGTACCCCGGAGGCTTTTGGTGTTTACATCCGCGCCGAGACCGCCAAGTGGGGCAAGGTGATCAAGGACGCGAATATCAAGGGTGATTGAGCCCGGCAATCAAGCGAAGGCGCGTTGCACCCAGCGCGCCGCTGCAAATACCTTGCGGTCATTGTTGCGTTTGCCGATCAGTTGTACCCCCACCGGCAGACCGTTGGGGCCCTTGAACAACGGCAGGGTGACGGCCGGCACATGCATGCTGGTCCAGATCGCGCAGAACGATGCGTTGCCGGTCGAATTCAACCCGATCGGGGCTTCACCTGCAACGCATGGCGTCAGCAGCACGTCGTAGTCTGCGAATGCATCATCCAGCATCAGTCGGCAGCGTTCGGCAAAAGCCCGCGCATCGCGGTAGGTTTCGTAGCTGCACGACAGTCCGTCCCTGATCCGGTTGTCGCGCAGGGTCTCGCTGATCATGTCCCAGTGGTGGTCGATTTCCCAGGCGCGGTTGCGCGCAAACTCGAAACTCGATATCCAGCGATGTGCTTCTTCGATGCGTGAAAATTCTTCCGGCAGCGATACGTCAGTGACTTTTGCACCGGCCCTGGCCAGTTTTGTCGCACAGGCCTCGATTTGCCGCTGCGTATCCGCTTCGCATTGGTCCCAGATGTGGGTGCGGCAAAAGCCGATGCGCGGTGCGGCGCCGCTGTCCGCGGGCAGGGCTTCGGGTGCTACGCCGAGCAGCGCGTTGCGATACAGCGCGATATCTTCAACTGAGCGTGCGATCAGGCCCAGCGTATCCAGCGATCCCGCGGCTTCCATCACGCCGGCGCAGCGCAGGTCGCCCCAGGTTGGCCGGTAACCGACACAGCCGCAGAATGCTGCCGGGCGGATGGTGGATGCCGTGGTCTGCGTGCCCACGCCGAGCGGCACCATGCTGTCGCCGACGGCAGCGGCCGATCCGCTGGAGGAGCCGCCCGGAGTGCGCCGCGGGTCCATCGGATGCATGGTTTTGCCGGGATAACGGTTGGCGAACTCGGTAGTCACGGTTTTGCCCATGATCAGCCCGCCGGCGCGGCGTGTCAGCGCGACGCAGGCGGCGTCGATGCGCGGCCGGTGTCCTTTGTGGATGGGGGTGCCGTATTCGGTCGGCATGTCGTCGGTGTCGATGATGTCCTTGATCGCGACCGGTACGCCCTGCAGCGTTCCGACACTGCCACGTTTGTCCAGCGCGCGTGCCTGCGCGAGCACAAGGTCGGGATTCAGGTAATGCCAGGCCTGAACTTGCGGTTCGCGTGCGGCAATGTATTCGAGGCAGGACTCCGCCACGGCGACAGCGGTGATTTTTCCCGCAGCGATGGCCTGAACGATTTCGGTGGCGGTGAATTGATGCAGTGGTTTTGCGTTTGTCATTTTCATCAAGTATTGGCGAAAAATTTTGTTCCGGTCGAGTATCCCTGCATCACAAAGCGAACGTCAATCAGCGGGGCTGGGCGCTGCAGTGTTTCGTGCCGTGTCGAGGACATCGCTGAGGACATGAAAAAACGCCGGCATCGTGGAATGCCGGCGTTATTGATAAGTAATTCAGTAAGCCATTGATTTTAAAGTATTATTCCCAAAGCCTCTCAGGCAGTGGTAATCCGGCGAGCTGTTCCGGCTTCATGCGCTGATTGGGTTCGATACCGAGACCTTCCAGTACCGCTGTGAGTTGCCGGGCGTGTTGCGCGCTGTGCCAGGTCGAACGTTCGTAGAGCATGTGAATCGGCTGCATGCCGAAGAACGTTTTGATTTTCTGCTCGCAGGATTTGTCTTCCAGCTTCAGCCACCAGCTCTCCAGGCGCGCGATGATGGTATCGCCGTAACGCGCGATTTCGTCACCGGTCATGAAAGTGCCGTCCTTGGGCGGGACGTTGGCGAGTTGCACCGCGTATTCGACGCCGCCTTCAACGGCTTCGAGGAAGGCTTCGCCGATGCGAAACACGTGGTGGCACATCAAACGGATGGTGCGATCCCGGTTGGGGATCACCCGCTCGGCGAGTTTTTCGTCAGGGAGCTGGCGCATGAAGCGCTGTGCGGCGCGCAGCACGATGACCCAGCGCTTGATCAGTTCTTCCGGCGGCAGCGGTTTGTGGCCGGTGCCCTGCAGGCCGACAAACTCTGCGACGTCTTCCAGGTTCTGGCCGAAAACGAACTGGTCACCTTTGGCGACGACGGGGACGTTGCGCACGCCGAACTTGAGCAGGCGTTCAAGGCCCTGCGGGTCGTTCAGTACGTCGATGGCGACAAAATCGATTTTTTTGCGCGAAAGAAACTCTTTCGCCCGGAGACAGCTGCTTCACCCAGGCTGGGTGAAGAGGATGAACTGTTCGTTGGCGCCCATGTGCGACCTTTCCTGAGGCGTGAATGAGAGCGGCAAGACTACGGCTGGTGACGCCGGACGTCAAGGTTCACGATGCTATAATCCGCCCGCTTTTATCCCGCCGCTTTTTACCCGGCATTAACGCCGCAAACAATCCATATGATGAAGCTGATCGGGACTGCCACCAGCCCCTACACCCGCAAGGTGCGCGTAGTTCTCGCCGAGAAACGCATGGAATGCGAGTTCGTGATCGATGCGCCGAACACCGACAACAGTGCCGTCACTCAATACAATCCGCTGGGCAAAATCCCGGTGCTGGTGCTTGACGACGAGACAACACTGTTTGATTCACGGGTGATTGTCGAATACCTCGACAGCGCGAGTCCGGGCAACCGGTTGATTCCGGAGGAAAAACGGCCACGCATCCAGGCGCGGCGCTGGGAAGCGCTGGCTGACGGTTGTACCGATGCTGCGGTGGCGGTGCTCGTGGAGAAACGCCGGCCGGTGACTCAACAGTCGCCGGAGTGGATTGCGCGCCAGCAGGGCAAGGTGGAGCGCGCGTTGCAGATGATGGCCGACGATCTGGCGGCTAAAGCCTGGTGCAACGGCGATTTTTTCACTTTGGCCGACATTGCCGTCGGCTGTTGCCTGGCATGGCTGGAACTGCGCTTGCCGGATCTGCCGTGGCGCCGCAATCATCCAAATCTGGCGCGGCTCGCCGAAAAACTCGCGCAGCGCCAGTCGTTCAGGGAGACGGCTTGACGGGCAGTGTGAATGCAGAGTGATGAGTGATGAACGGAGCCCCTGCGTTGCATTCTGCCTGCGGCGTCTAACCGTTACCGGTAAATGGTTCTGTATCCGGCGGACAGCCTTTTTCAAGGGATACCGTCTGTGCCTGGCGCGCAGACTGGATGATGCCGCCGCCGATGCAGACGCGGCTTTCGTAGATCACCACCGATTGCCCGGGCGTCACTGCCCATTGATTTTCGGCAAACTCCACCACGCATTGCGCCGGCGTCGTTGACGCCAGCGAACACGCGGCATCCTTTTGCCGGTAACGCGTCTTGGCGCTGTACACCCACTGCGTGTGCGGTGCTTCGCCGCTGATCCAGTTCAGGTTGACGGCGGTCAGCTGATCGGCGAGCAGCAGCTGGTGATCGTGCCCCTGCACGACCACCAGCCGGTTGTTCTCCATGTCCTTGTGCGCGACGTACCAGGCGTCACCGTCACCGTTGCGGGTGCCGCCGATGCCGAGACCCTGGCGTTGTCCCAGCGTGTAGAAGGTCAGCCCCATGTGTTTGCCGACTTTGGCGCCTTCGGGCGTGACGATGTCGCCGGGATTCGCCGGCAGGTAACGGTTGAGGAATTCGCGGAACGGCCGTTCGCCGATGAAGCAGATGCCCGTCGAATCTTTCTTGTCGTGGTTGGGCATGCCTTCGCGGCGCGCAATCTCGCGCACGTCGCGTTTGTAGAGTCCGCCCAGCGGAAACCAGGTTTTTGCCAGTTGCTGCTGGTTGAGGCGGTAGAGGAAATAACTCTGGTCCTTGCTGCCGTCCTCGGCTTTCAGCAGCTGGTGCAGTCCGTCAACCTCGCGTACCTGCGCGTAGTGACCGGTGGCGATGAGATCGGCGCCGAGGTTCATCGCGTGGTCGAGAAAGGCCTTGAACTTGATCTCGGCGTTGCACAGCACGTCCGGGTTGGGTGTGCGGCCGGCCTGGTATTCACTGAGGAATTCGCTGAACACGCGATCCTTGTACTCGGCGCTGAAATTGACGGCTTCGATGTCGACGCCGATGCGGTCGGCGACGGCCACGGCGTCGATCAGGTCCTGGCGCGACGTGCAGTGTTCGTCGGTGTCATCGTCTTCCCAGTTTTTCATGAACAGGCCGACGACTTCATGGCCCTGCTGCTTGAGCAGCAGTGCGGCTACCGACGAATCAACGCCGCCCGACATGCCGACTACGATTTTCTGTTTGCGTGCCATGGTCTTAATTGTAGTGATGCAGCAGGTCCAGCGGGTAACGCCGGCCGGCCAGGTAATCGTCGATGCACTGGATCAGCAGCGGGTTGCGATGTTTTGTGCGGTTGGCGCGGATGTCGGCTGCGGGCATCCACAATGCGCGCAGAATGCCGGTGTCGAGTTTCCGACCGGCTTCATGGTCTGCAAGCTCCCCGGTGAAGGCGAAGCGCAGGTAAGTAATGCCGGACGACGCCTGATGGTACTGGTAGACCCCCACCAGCGCGGTTGGCGTGAAGCGCCAGGCCGATTCTTCCAGGGTTTCGCGGACCACGGCATCGAGCAGGGATTCACCGGCTTCGAGGTGTCCGGCCGGCTGGTTGTAGAGGATGCCGTCGGTGGTCTGTTCCTCGACCAGCAGGAAGGCGCCGTCACGCTCAACGACGGCAGCGACGGTGACGTTGGGTTTCCACTGGCTGGTTTTGTCGTTCATGGCGGTATTTTATCGCCAGCGGCTTGTGCCTCAAAAAAAGAAAAGGCAGGGCACAAGCCCCGCCTTTCCAATGACGCTGGAAATTACTGCTTTTTTTCTTATTTCTTTTTGCAGTCTTTATGGTCTTTGTTTTTTGCGTCCTTGCAGTCCACTTTTGCGGCTTCTTTTTTGTCGGCTGCAAACACCGGAGCAACGGACACGACCGAGAACATTGCGGCAAATGCAATTGCGAGTAGTTTCTTCATGTTTCCTCCCTTGGTGGTTAGACTAATCCGGCCGGTTGCCGGCCGGGGGCTCTAGGTGAGCGCTGCTACATTAGCGCATACACTCATAAATGACAACCGTCCCGGGCAAGGGGGGCGAACGCTCTTTTTGCCGGGACAGGAGCGAAAAAAAGGCAGGGCGCAAGCCCTGCCTTTTCGGAAAGCAAGAAGATTACTTCTTCTCGTCTTTTTTCGCGTCTTTCTTCACTTCTTTTTTCGGTTCTTCTTTCTTCATGTCTTTCTTTTCTTCTTTTTTCATTTCGTCTTTTTTTGCATCAGCGGCGAACGCCGGGGCAACAGCAACGGTGGCGAAAGCGGCGGCGATGATGGCAGCAAACAGTTTGTTCATAATTTCCTCAATAGTGGTTGATCAACCAGGCCTTGTGGCCCTTGACCGAAAAGCCGGTCAAGCGCGAATAACGGGCCGGACTGGAAGCGGTTGACAGTCCCATGTAAGTTTTCCCGATAAAAACACAATAAAACAAAGGTTTTAGTTTTTCCGTGGCCGGGAGCTCCGGGCAGTTGGCCGTTTTGGCGGTAAATGAGGTCTCGCAGCTCCCGGATTTGAGCTGTTGACGCACAAAATTGACGATTCGGCGATTTTCCAGATCCCTGGGGTAATGCCTGCCAGCGTCCACGGGCCCACACTGTGGCGGATCAAGCGCAGGGTCGGGAAGCCGACAGCAGCAGTCATCCGTCGAACCTGGCGGTTGCGGCCTTCGCGGATGGTCAGTTGCAGCCACGTCGTGGGGATGGTGTGGCGGATCCGCACCGGCGGCACCCGCGGCCATAACCAGTCCGGTGGCGCGACCAGCGCGACTTCCGCAGGCCGGGCGCGGTAGTCGCCTAGCTGGATGCCGGCCCGCAACGGTGCCAGTGCTGCATCGGTGGGTGCGCCCTCGACTTCGACAAAATAGGTCTTCGCCAGCTTGTGCCGGGGATCGGTAATGAGGTGCTGCAGTTCCCCGTCGCCGGTCAGCACGACCAGCCCTTCGCTGTCGGTATCCAGTCGCCCCGCCGGGTAGACGTTGGCGATGGGCACAAAATCTTTCAGCGTCCGGTGATTGCCCGAAGGCGTGAACTGACAGATCACGCCATAAGGTTTATTGAGCAGGATTACCGGTGCCATTGGCAGATTGTACGGAAAAAGGCCCCCGCAAATGCGGAGGCCTTGATGATATGAAGGGTGTAGTTGTTATGCTGCGACGCCAGCTTCAATGCCTTTGGTCAACTGCTCATAACCGGGCAGCGTCAGAAACTCCACGTAGTCGTCGCTGGTGCTGATTTCATCGAAAAGCAGGGCCGCTTCTTCATACTGACCGGCGTTCCAGGCTTCCTCGCCGAGTTCGCGACGCACCCGCGCCAGTTCTTCCGGCAGCATTTTGCGGAACATGTCTTTTGTGACCTTGCGACCGTCGTCAAGCACACCCTTGGGGCTGCGCATCCATTGCCAGATCTGCGAACGCGAAATCTCCGCGGTGGCGGCGTCCTCCATCAGGTTGTATACCGGCACGCAACCGTTGCCGGCCAGCCAGGCCCCGATGTACTGGATGCCGACGCTGATGTTGTTGCGCAGGCCGGCTTCGCTGATCGGTGCTTCCGGCTGGAAGTTGAGCAGGTCTTTGGCGCTGACGTTGACGTCGGGCCGCAGGCGGCTGACCTGGTTTGCCGCCGGCATGTGTTTGTCGAAAATTTCCCTGGCGATGCCGACCAGACCCGGATGCGCAACCCAGGTGCCGTCGCAGCCGTCGGTGGCCTCGCGCTCCTTGTCGGCGCGCACCTTGGCCAGCGCGGCCTCGTTCGCCGCAGAATCGCCTTTGATCGGAATCTGCGCTGCCATGCCGCCCATCGCGAAGGCTTTGCGTTTGTGGCAGGTCTGGATCAGCAGCAGCGCATAGGCGCGCATGAACGGCGAAGTCATGGATACCTGACTGCGGTCGGCGAGGCAGAAATCCTTGTTGGAGCGGAATTTCTTGATGCAGCTGAAAATGTAATCCCAGCGGCCAATGTTGAGGCCGACGCAATGCTCGCGCAGTTCGTAGAGGATTTCGTCCATCTCGAAGGCGGCGAGCACGGTCTCGATCAGCACCGTGCCCTTGATCGTGCCCTGCGGCACGCCGAGTTCCTGCTGTGCCATGATAAAAATGTCGTTCCACAGCCGCGCTTCAAGGTGGCTTTCCATTTTCGGCAGATAGAAATACGCGCCGGTGCCGCGTGCCAGTGCTTCCTTGGCGTTGTGGAAAAAATACAGCGCGAAATCGAAAATCGCGCCGGAGACCGGATCGCCGTCGATCAGCGCATGGTTTTCCATCAGGTGCCAGCCGCGCGGGCGCACCAGCAGCGTGGCGATTTTGGCGTTGAGTTTGTAGCTTTTGCCTTCCGGGCTCTGGTAGGTGATCGATCCGCGCAGGGCGTCACGCAGATTGAGCTGCCCCTCGATCATGTTGCTCCAGGTCGGCGCGTTCGAATCCTCGAAGTCAGCCATGAATACATTGGCCCCCGAGTTGAGCGCGTTGATCACCATCTTGCGGTCGGTGGGGCCGGTGATTTCAACGCGGCGGTCCTGCAGGTCGGCGGGCACCGCACCGATGGTCCAGTCGCCGTCGCGCACGGTTTTGGTTTCGGCGAGGAAGTCGGGCAATTTGCCGGCATCAAACCCGTTCTGGCGCACCACGCGCTGTGCCATCAATTCCTGGCGGCGAGCTTCAAATTTTCGCGCCAGCCTGGCGAAAAAGGCGATGGCCGGCGGCGTCAGTATTTCGCCGTAAGCGGCAGGGATGGCACCGATGATTTCAACGCCATCGGGGAAACGGGTGGTGGTCATGGTCAGACTCCTGGACGCGTCGGTAATCAGGATCAGTCGGAGAATCAGTCGGAGAAAAAAAGTAGAGGGAAAAGTAGGGGGAAAACCAAGGTTTCACAATGTAAAAACGATTGCCACGGCTATTGCTGCAATGCATTATACATAGAATTCCACAACAGCCAATATTTGCATAGTGGGCCGATTTCAGCAGGGAAATACCAGGTTTGGCATTGAATGATCGGCAATGCCGCTATGCAAGATGGCCGACCTGCGATGAATGGCCAGCGCAATAAAAAACGCCCGCGGTTGCGAGCGTTTTTTATTGGAGCGCGGCTGATACGCCGCGTGGGAGCGCTATGTTACTGGCTACCCCAGGGCTTGATCGCGGCCTTGAGCTGGTTGTAACCGTCGATATAGCGCGGACGCTTGGCACCGTAAATCTTGTCGAAGGTGGCGAGTTGCGCGTCCAGCCAGCCGGCAAGCTCCTTGTTACCCGGGTTGGCGGCCTTGTAGGCTTCGTTGATCAGTACGAAGTGAATGCGCGGATCGTACGGGTCTTTGGTGCCGCCGACGGTTTCATCACCGTTGAGCAGACGCATCAGCATCGCATCAGCGGAGCCGAGGGTCTGCTCGTAAATCGGCGCGCCTTCCATGCGGTACATCACGCTGGTCATGTCCTTGCCGTTGGTCATGGTGAAGCCCATGTCTTTCCAGACCTGCTTCATGTCCTTGCCGGTCTTGGCGTGATCAAGCACCAGCTGCCCCCAGGCGCGCAGAACGTCCGGCGCATCTGCCATCAGGTCGGTCAGGCGGTCGCCGTCGAGATCGGTTGCGTACACGATGCAGTCACGGTGATTGATCATGTCATGCAGCAGCAGGCCGAAGTTGGTGTCGGAGATGTGCTCATAGATGTCGCCGCCCCAGTTTTCCATGCCGGCCTTGAAATCCTTCGGCAGCAGCGCGGCGATGGCGTCAACGTTTTCCTTGTGCTCTTCGTAGGCATCCACGGCGTATTGACGCTTCAGCTTGAACTTCGTGCCCTGCAGCAGCCAGCGCATGATGCCGGCGTTGACGGCGTCTTCCTTGGCTTGCGTCGGCTTGGTGGCGACACGGCCGATCTGGCCGGTTTCGTGGACCATTTTAAGGAACAGGCGCGCGGCGTAAGCCATGCGTACACCCGGGGTGTTCATTTCCGAATGGATGTTGCCGGTGGTTTTGTCGACCACGAACTTCTTGTTGTCCTGGGAGTAGGGCAGGCCGGGCATGAAACGCACGCTGGTGATGGGGCCGTAGGGGCGCACGTTGCAGTACACGCCGGCGGCGGTGCGCAGCGGAGCGTTGGCGGATTTTCCGGCGACAACGACTTTTTTGCCGCCGTCATTCACCATGAAGTCACCTGCGGTCGACCACTTCAGGCAGGTGAAATCCATCTTGCCGAACCACTCCAGCGACTTCAGCTTCGAGTCATGGCGGAACTGCGCCATCATCGGTACGCCGAGGAAGGGCAGGCCCAGCACATCGAGAGCCATGAGCGTGCCGTTCAGCGCAAACGTGTCGGTGAGCGCGTGCGCCACGGGTTTGACGCCGCCTGCCTCATTGCCGCCTTCCCAGATGATAGCGTCACTGAAGCCGCGCGGCTGGGTTTTGGAACGTTTGAAGATGCTGTCGAGGTGCTTGAACAGGTCGCCGCTCTGTTCTTCCTGCGCGATTTTGAGCAGGTCCAGTTTTGCAGTCATGATTCTCTTTCTCCGTTCGAATTTTTGTCGTTCAAGTGATCGGCCGGTTCCGGCGATCTGTAGGGCGTCCCGGGGCGTTCCACGAGCAGGATCGGAACTGCGGCATCCGCGCTCTTCCCATGCTGGTCCGTCGGCAGAATTATCGCATTTATTGCATCCGGCATAAACGGAGGTTCACCCGGCGGACTGTGCTTGCCGGCGGGTGCAGAAAAAAGCCCGCAGGACCGTAATGGTCTGCGGGCTTAGTCTGGCGCAGGGCCGCCGGCATTGCTGCCAGCGGCAGAATTCACAGCTTCAGGCTGCTTGGATGTTAGAGGCTTGCTTGCCCTTGGGGCCCTGGGTGACTTCGAAAGACACTTTCTGGCCTTCTTTCAGTGTCTTGAAGCCATTCATCTGGATCGCGGAGAAGTGCGCGAAAAGATCTTCGCTGCCGTCGTCCGGAGTGATGAACCCGTAACCTTTGGAGTCATTGAACCATTTCACAGTACCAGTTGCCATATGCCTGCCTTGATAGAAAAGCGGATGGGCTCCGCGATTTGTTCGAGTTCCAAGGATCGCATTGGCCAAACCACAGGTACTGCGCTGGTCTTGCGATAAAGCCTGAACCCCAACACCCGACTGCTTTCTAGGGTATTTGCCGGTCAAAGTCAAGCTTACGCCGGAAACCCCGGATCTGGCAGGTTTTTCCATTGTTTGCAGCCACTTGAAAAATTCTGCATTCCAGACACAATAGGTGTTCAAGCGTGGATTCACAGTGGACCCGCGCCACTTGCAGATCGGCACCCCGGCCCCAATTTAGAAGTTTGAGGCATGTAATGCGAATTTTTCAACGGTATGGCAACCAGGCAGCGTGAAGACACCGTCCTTGAGGCGAAACGTACCAAAACCAAGCCGCCATCGATGTTCAAGGTGTTGCTGCTCAATGACGACTACACGCCTATGGATTTCGTCGTAGGGGTTTTACAGCGGTTTTTCTCCCTTAGTCGCGAAAGCGCGACCCAGGTCATGCTCAAGGTGCACCGCGACGGCATGGGCGTTTGCGGTATATTTCCGAGAGATGTTGCCGCAACCAAAGTGGAACAGGTAAAGTCGTACTCCAAGCAGCACCTGCATCCGTTACAGTGTGTAATGGAAGAGAACTGAGGTTTCACATGCCCATGATCGGACAACCATGATTGCCCAGGAACTCGAAGTCAGTCTGCACATGGCGTTTATGGAGGCCCGCCAGAAACGCCACGAATTCATCACCGTGGAGCATCTGCTGCTGGCGCTACTCGACAACCCCTCCGCGTCGGAAGTGCTGCGTGCCTGCGCCGCCAATGTAGATGAACTGCGCAAGCTGCTGGGTGATTTCGTCACCGAGCACACGCCGATACTCGCAGGTGAGGAAGTCGATACCCAGCCGACGCTGGGTTTTCAGCGGGTGATCCAGCGCGCGATCCTGCACGTGCAGTCGTCCGGCAAGAAAGAAGTCACCGGCGCCAATGTGCTGGTGGCGATCTTCGGCGAGAAGGATTCGCACGCGGTCTATTTCCTGCACCAGAAGGGCGTGACCCGCCTCGACGTGGTGAATTTCATTTCGCACGGCATCAGCAAGGTGCCGCAGACCCAGCAGCAGCCCAAGCCGGAAGGCGAACCCGCGGAAACCGAACAGGAGAACCAGTCTGGCGGCGCGCTGGAGTCTTATACGCAGAATCTGAATGCGCAGGCGGTTGCCGGCAAAATCGATCCGCTGATCGGTCGCGCCCACGAGCTTGAGCGCGTGATCCAGACCTTGTGCCGGCGGCGCAAGAACAACCCGTTGCTTGTCGGCGAGGCCGGGGTCGGCAAAACCGCGATCGCCGAGGGACTGGCGCGGCGCATCGTCGAAGGCGACGTGCCGGACATACTGAAACGCGCCAGCGTGTATGCGCTGGACATGGGGGCGCTGCTGGCCGGCACCAAATACCGCGGTGATTTCGAGCAACGGCTGAAGGCCGTGCTGAAGCAACTGGCCGAGAATCCGCACAGCATCCTGTTCATCGATGAAATCCACACCCTGATCGGCGCGGGCGCCGCATCCGGCGGCACACTGGATGCATCCAATCTGCTGAAACCGGCGTTGTCCGGCGGTCAGCTCAAATGCATAGGTGCAACAACCTACAATGAATACCGCGGCGTGTTCGAAAAAGATCACGCGCTGTCGCGGCGCTTCCAGAAGGTTGATGTCCTCGAGCCGACGATTGCCGAGACCATCGCCATCCTGAAGGGGCTCAAATCCCGCTTCGAGGAGCACCACGGCGTCAAATACCAGCCGGCGGCGCTGAGTGCTGCGGCTGAGCTGTCGGCGCGCTTCATCAACGACCGTCACCTGCCGGACAAGGCGATCGATGTCATCGACGAGGCAGGTGCGGCGCAGAAAATCCTGCCGAAATCGAAACAGAAACGCATCATCGGCAAACACGAGATCGAGGAAATCATCGCCAAGATCACGCGCATCCCGACGCAGACCGTGTCTGTAGATGACCGCAGTGCACTGAAGAGCCTGGATCGCGACCTGAAGGCGGTGGTGTTCGGTCAGGACAAGGCCATCGGCGCGCTGACTGCAGCGATCCGCATGGCACGCAGCGGCCTCGGCAATCCGGTCAAGCCGATCGGCAGTTTCCTGTTCAGCGGCCCGACCGGCGTCGGCAAAACCGAAGTCGCGCGCCAGCTTGCCTATGTAATGGGCGTGGAACTGCTGCGCTTCGACATGTCCGAATACATGGAGCGCCATGCCGTGTCGCGGCTGATCGGCGCGCCCCCGGGCTACATCGGTTTCGACCAGGGCGGCCTGCTGACCGAAGCGATCACCAAAAATCCGTATTCGGTGCTGCTGCTCGATGAAATCGAAAAAGCGCATCCGGATGTTTTCAACATCCTGCTGCAGGTGATGGACCACGGCACGCTGACCGACAACAACGGGCGCAAGGCCGATTTCCGTAACGTGGTGATCGTGATGACCACCAATGCTGGTGCTGCCGAACTGTCGAAAACGTCGATGGGCTTCACCGCGTCAAAACAATCCGGCGACGAGATGGGCGAGATCAAGCGCATGTTCACGCCCGAGTTCCGCAACCGGCTTGACGGCATCATTTCCTTCCAGGCACTGGATCGTGCGGTTATCCTGCGCGTGGTCGACAAATTCCTGATGCAGCTCGAGGAGCAGTTGCACGAGAAAAAAGTTGATATCGGTTTCACGCCGGCGCTGCGCGAACATCTGGCTGACAAGGGCTTCGACCCGCAGATGGGCGCACGACCGATGGCACGCCTGATTCAGGACACCATCCGCAGCGCGCTGGCCGACGAACTGCTGTTCGGTCGTCTGGCGAACGGCGGCAAGGTGACGGTCGATGTCGACGATGAAGGCAAAGTGCGTCTCGATTTCGCCGAGGAACCCGTCAGCGTCGTCTGACGGCTGCGGTGGTCAAAGGGCGGGTTGCGGCTTTCAGTACATTCCAATCCAAGTATGAGTCTGAGCGCTGGGGCGATTGACCGAGGATCGCGCTGAGGTTTTATCTGATCAAGCAGCCTTCTTCGATCGGTTAAAAATGATTTTAAATAGTGCTGAGCGCGCTGCATTCAAGCTCCGTGCGGCCTCATTATCGCTCATCGCGTTGGCACAGTGGTCGAGGTCGCGAAAGGTCATGCCGGGTTTTAGATAAAGCGCCGCATCGGGCAGCGATTTGAACTTCTCATAGGGTGTCATCATCAGCGCGTAGGGATAGCGTTTACGTTGACGGCCCTTGGCGTCGGTGATGGTTTCGGCGAACAAGCACGGGCGGTGGAAGTTAATGTAAGGGTTCAAGTGTTCGCGGCAAAAAACATTGACCTGTGCGGCGAAGCGCTGCGGGATGTGCCCATAGCCCAAGTGTTTACGTACAATCGCCCCGTTCTTTGACTCTGCCAACGCGTTGTCGTTACTGTGCCGGGAACGTGATTTGGTTTGCTCCTCGATGAGCAACTTGTTGAGCAGCGCCGTCACGTGGGCATTGATGTATTCCGAGCCGTTGTCTGTATGAAAACCTTTGATTGCAAAAGGAAAGCTTTGCAGTAACGCTTCGAGCACGGGAATCAGGAAGGCTTCGCTGATGCGCTCGCAAGTGGCCACCGCCTCAAACTGCGTGATGCAGTCCACGGTGTTGATGTGGTAGACCCCTTTGATGCCGTCCTGATCACCCTGATGTACGCTGTCCACGCGCAGGTAGCCGGGGCGATTATGCGGGGCCGGGGCACGGCGCTCGCCGATCGGGACGGTCACTGAGCGGGTCTTGGTAAACACTCGGCGCAGGCGTTGGTAGCCGGCGCGCTGGCGCAGGTTATACAGATGCCCTACCGAGATCGTAGCCAGGCGCTGATAGCCGGATTCACCAAAGAGCGCCATGGCCCGCTCCATGAGTTTCTTGGTGGCCAGGCCCGAAAGCGTGCCGTGCAAGGTGTCGGTCGCGGCAAGCAGGCGCACGTCCGCATCGGTGTAGGTGCGGGCAAAGCTGGTACGCGAGCCGCGGTAGCGCTTAACCAGCGGGCGCTGCCCATCGCCGCGTTTGATCAGCCGGCAGACCTGCTGGCGCGAATAGCCGCTCACGCGCTCCACAAAGCGCAGCACGATGGCTTTACCGGCACGCTTGAGGCGGCTGTAGCAAAAGCGGCGCACAGTGCGGGCGATAAAGTCGTAGCGTTGCGCGTCCACCACCGCAAAATCCACTGAAATCGTGCCATCCAGAAAGGCCTGCAGCTGGGCCAGGGTTTGTAGCCGTTCTTCGTTCATATCGATCACCATGCCTTGCATCATGATCGCTTCCAGCCGCCTGCTCAGACTCATACCCCGTTGGAATCACGTCCCTCCTTCAGGCTCATACCATATTGGAAAAGGCTGAATCAGTACATTCCAATTGAGGTATGAGCCTGAACAAGTGGTTGTGTTACTGAGTTCAGGCGGCTGTTTTGGATCGATATGAAATTGTTTTAAAGAGAATTGTACGGGCCTGATTGAGTCGGCGTGCGGCGTCATTATCACTTATTGCGGTGGCCTGTGTATCGAGCTGCTGGAAGGTCATTGCTGGTTTCAAGTATTGCGCTGCCGAGGGTAGTGATTTGAGTTTCTCATAGGGCGTCATCATCAGTTTATAGGGATAGCGCTTGCGGCTTCGGCCCTTGGCGTCGGTGAGGGTTTCGGCGAACAGGCACGGGCGATGGAAGTTGACGTAAGGGTTGAGGTGATCGCGACAGAAGGCATTGACCAGGCCGGCGAAGCGTTGCGGGATATGGCTGTAACCCAGATGCTTGCGCACGATCGCGCCGTTCTTGGACTCGGCCAGTGCATTGTCGTTGCTGTGGCGCGAGCGTGATTTGGTGAATTCCTCGATGAGCAATTTATTGAGCAACTCGGCGACGTGGCGGTTGATGTATTCCGAGCCGTTGTCCACATGAAAGCCCAAGATCACGAAGGGGAAGCTGGCCAGTAGCGCCTCAAGCACGGGAATGAGGAAAGCCTCGCTGATGCGCTCGCAAGTGGCCACCGCTTCATACTGCGTCACGCAGTCCACGGCGTTGATGTGATACAGGCCTTTAACGCCGTCCTGATCGCCCTGATGCACGC
>Ga0163151_10000265_pt1 | contig 93412 bp, 73 predicted proteins | sample OliLakLV19MP5IB2_FD_145596 | JGI IMG/M metagenome (GOLD analysis project Ga0163151, IMG submission 145596) | Freshwater microbial mat bacterial communities from Lake Vanda, McMurdo Dry Valleys, Antarctica - Oligotrophic Lake LV.19.MP5.IB-2 | ecosystem: Environmental > Aquatic > Freshwater >...
TCCAAAACGAAAAAGCCCCCTGCTTTCGCAGAGGGCTTTTTCAAAACTATTTACTTAAACCGTTTAGCGGGTTACTACGAGGCGTTCGTTGCGAACATTCTCGCCAGCAATCAGGCTAACGTTGTAAGTACCGGAAGCCAGTGCATTCTCAAAAGTAACCACTGTGTTGAGCGAACCCTCCACTGTGTACTGTTGGTTAAACACAAGCTTGCCGAAGCTGTCAGTAATCTTCACAATTACAGTCGCGCTCTCGATACCAGTAAGGTTGATATTCACAAACTCACCGGTGTTCGGGTTCGGATACAAAGCAGACTCAACTGATTCTAACCTGTCATTGCCAGCAATCACCTCATCATCGGAACCGCCATCAAACATGGCAGGACCAGCAATGCTCAGGCAACTTACAGGACCATAAACAGAAGGAGCAGTAGCGAAGATCGGACGAACCTTCACATCATAAGTACCGCCCGGAGTCAGGCCAGGAACAGTTGCCAGCGGCAGGAACCTGTTGCTTGATCCACGAAGGTGTACAATAGGAAGTTCAGGAACATCTATACGTGTGAAAGTCCATTCCCAGTTCACAGCACCGCAAACAAATGGTTGTGCAGCAACGGTAGAACCCAGAAGGTGCGGGCCATGGTTAGCACAATTGTCAGATGGACGCAGCATTGCCAAAGGTTGCGGGCTGATGATCACAGTGCAAGGTTCATCACCCAACACCTCGATCATCTCCATTCCCGCACTGTTCGAAAGATTCCAGTGCGTACTTCCAAGTGCTGTGTAAGTATCACCCCACGGCAGGTTCGGGATAGTGTTTAGTACGAAGAATGTTCCTGGTGTAGGTGCATTCTGGAATTTGCTGTACGTGATCAGCGAAGTGTTAGAAGTCAGGTACAATGAATACCCATTTGCTCCAACGAAGTCAAGTTTGAAGGTATTGCATAGACTGTATGGACCAGGACCGTAATCGCAATTGGTATCAGGAATCCACTGGATACAAATATTGAATGTGCCATCTCCTATTGCAGCACCGTTGCTGTTCACTGCTATGTAGTAAGTATCACCGGCAGTAAGGCTACCGATATTCAGAATCTCTCCTGAATCAGTTCCCACCAAATCTTCCACATCTACAGGGTTGCCGAAAGCATCCTGAAGTTCGATGGAGGTGTTGTCAGAAGATGAAACCACTTCAATGCGAGCACCGCTTGTTACTGCAACAAATGTGTACCACAGATCAGCACCGTTCACGTTTGATTCTCCCGATGCAGTTGCATCGGAAAGATCGCCAGTTACGGGATTGCAGGTTCCAAGTGCATTCACCGCAACTCCGATTGCACCACTCGGTGAATCGTTTGGTGCATTGTCACACGGAGGAGTAACACAAGAACCGTCATCAACTGTTGCAGTTGGATCGTAGTTACAAGCTGTTGGGTCTGTGCAACCGAGGCATGAAACGTAGTCGCATGAACCATCATCGCAAAGTGCAAGTGCATCATAGTTGCAAGCAGTTGGGTCAGTACATCCATCAGGAATAATACATGAACCATCATCACAACCTGCAAGTGCATTGTAGTTACAAGCGGTGATGTCAGTGCAACCCGGGTAGGTGCAAGAACCATCATCACAACCTGCGGTCATGTCGTAGTTACAAGCTGATACATCAATACATCCAGGGTAAATACATGAACCATCATTGCATCCAGCAAACGGGTCGAAGTTGCAGGCGGTGATGTCATTACATCCACCGAAGAAACATGATCCATCATCACAACCGGCAAGTGGATTGTAGTTGCAGGCGATGCCATTAGTACAGCCTGGGTATGTGCAAGAACCATCATCACAACCTGCAGTCATGTCGTAGTTACAAGCATTAACATCAGTACATCCGGGATACGTACATGATCCATCATCGCAACCTGCAAGCGCATCGTAGTTGCAAGCAGCAACATCTACACAACCCGGAAATGTGCATGATCCATTGTCACAGCCTGCCGCAGCATTGTAGTTGCAAGCTGTCGGATTTGTACAACCTGGGAATGTGCATGAGCCATTGTCACAACCTGCGGTTGCATTGTAGTTGCATGCTGTTACGTCAGTACATCCTGGGAATGTGCATGATCCATCATCACAACCTGCAAGTGCATCGTAGTTGCAAGCAGCAACATCAATACAACCTGGGAATGTGCATGATCCATCATCACAACCCGCAAGTGCATCGTAGTTGCAAGCGGTGTCATCATTACAACCGGGGTAAGTACATGAACCATCGTCCTCGTTGGCAGCAGGATCGTAGTTGCATGCAGTGTCATCAGTGCAACCAGGAATAATTACAGCCGGAGGGTAAACGAGTTGTTCACATGTGCGCTCTGCATTCACTGGATTGCCCCACACGTATTGTTCAACACCACCATCGGGAGTGCCGAGTTGGAGATTGAGTGTGAAAGAGAAATCACCGTTTGTGGTGAACTGGCCGATCAACACACAATTGTCTGCTGTCGGGCCTTGTACACCTTCGAGCACTGAGTAAGCGCCACCGTTGGATACAAGATCAACACCGGAATTTGTAGCATCAAACATGCTTACGTTCAAACCAACTACGGTTACTGAAGGAGGGGTTCCGGGAATCAAACCATCAGATGTTGTGAGTGGAATGCCAGCCATAGGATCGTTGTTCACCAACAAGCCACCTGGAATGTTTGCGCTTCCGCCATCATTGTTCACACCACCTACGATGGAACCATTGGTGTCATCTGATTTCAAAATACCAAGATGTCCGTTTGAAGCACCGCTCATGGCAATCCATGAATCAAGCGCCACCGTGTTTTCATCAAGGAAATTCTGGCCAACCTGATTGCCGGAAGTTTCACCGCGGTCTGCATTGTTGAACCACTGTGTAGTAGTTCCAATGTTCAACTGGTGAGCACCGTTTCCATAAACGGCCTGCAATTCGTAACCCGGAGCGAGGTCAACAAATACTCTGTAGGTTGTTGAACCAGCAGCGAGTGAACCGCCATCGGTATCTGTTGCGTCATTAGCATCTGAGATATAATATTTCTCCACTTTCACATCTTCGAGACCACCAAGAACTCCGTCACACGCAGTGGCGGGAAGAAGGCATGAGCCATCATCGCACAAGGCTGTCGGGTCGTAGTTGAAAGCGGCAGGATTTGTACATCCGTCAGGAAGAATACAAGTACCGTTGTCGCAAAGTGCAAGGGCGTTGTAGTTACATGCTATCGGGTCAGTACATCCATCAGGAAGAATACATGAACCATCGTTGCAACCGGCTGTTGCGTTGTAGTTGCAAGCAGTTGGATTAGTACAACCTGGGAATGTGCATAAGCCATTATCACAGCCTGCCGCAGCATTGTAGTTGCATGCTGTTGGGTTGGTGCAACCGGGGAAGGAGCATGATCCATCATCACAACCTGCCGCAGCATTGTAGTTGCAAGCTGTCGGATTTGTACAACCTGGGAATGTGCATGAGCCATCATCACAGCCTGCCGCAGCATTGTAGCTGCATGCTGTTGGGTTGGTGCAACCGGGGAAGGAGCATGATCCATCATCACAACCTGCAAGTGCATTGTAGTTGCAAGCAGCTGCATTCATGCAACCCGGGAATGTGCATGAGCCATTGTCACAGCCTGCTGTTGCATCGTAGCTGCATGCTGTTGGGTTGGTGCAACCGGGGAAGGAGCATGATCCATCATCACAACCTGCAAGTGCATTGTAGTTGCAAGCAGTTGCATTCGTGCAACCCGGAAATGTGCATGAGCCATTGTCACAACCTGCTGTTGCATTGTAGTTGCATGCTGTTGGGTTAGTGCAACCGGGGAAGGAGCATGATCCATCATCACAACCTGCAAGTGCATTGTAGTTGCAAGCTGCAACATCTACACAACCTGGGTACGTGCATGATCCATCATCACAACCCGCAAGTGCATCGTAGTTGCAAGCTGCAACATCTACACAACCTGGGTACGTGCATGATCCATCATCACAACCTGCAAGTGCATCGTAGTTGCATGCAGCAACATCAATACAACCTGGGAATGTGCATGAGCCATCGTCTTCAGTTGCAGTGTCGTCATAGTTGCACGCATTCGAATCCGTGCAACCGGGAATTACAATTACTTGTGGATATGTCAACGCAGCACAAGTTCTTTCTGCACCGGTTGGGTTACTCCATACGTATTGTTCAACTCCACCAACTGGTGTTCCTAGCTGAACATTTAATGTGAATGACAACTCACCGTCTGTGGTGATTTGTGCAACGAGCACGCGGTTTTCGCCATCAGGACCTTGTGTGCCTTCCAGCACTGACCATGCACCACCATTTGAGTTGAGTGCGGTTGCTGAATTGAGGTTGTCAAACATTGAAACATCGAGACCTACAACGGTTACCATCGGGCCAACTCCATTGATCAAGCCGTCAGCAACTGTAAGTTCAAGTCCCGCAAGAGGATCATTGTTCACCAACAAACCACCGGCAACACCGGCACTTCCGCCATCGTTGTTTGAACCACCAACCAGCGAACCGTCACTGTCATCGGTTTTTAAAACTCCTGTGCGAAGTGTTGAAGCTCCACCCATGCTAATCCATGAATCGAGCGCCACAGTGTTTTCATCCAATCGATTGTCAGGAATGGCAGATCCAACTGTTTCACCACGATCGAGGTTGTTGAAGAATTCTGTGGTGGTAGAGATATTCAATGTGTGCGGACCATTTCCATACACAGCTTGTATTTCATAACCGGGTGCCATGTCCACATAAATGCGATAAGTTGTAGAACCTTCAGGAAGTGATCCACCGTTGGTATCCGTTGCATCATTTGCATCAGATATGTAATAGGTTTCTACAATAATGTCCTGTAGTCCGCCCACTGAACCATCACACGCGGTGTAGGTGCAAGAACCATTGTTACAAGTTGCAAGAGGATTATAGTTTGTTGCGGAAGAATCGTTGCAACCATCCACGCGACCTTCATCGGTTGTGCCATTGCAGTTGTTATCTATTCCATCGCACAAATTTTCAATTGCTCCGGGGAATGCTGTTGCAGAAGCGTCATTACAATCTGTGTTGTCGACTACGTAACCGACAGGTGTTCCGCAGGCCTGAATGCTTGAACCAAGATTTCCAAAACCATCTCCATCAGTATCTGCATACCATGTGACTGGATTTTCGACAATCACATTGGTAGAACCATTGTCAGAACCGCAGGCATTGGTAACTGTAACTGAATATGTGCCCGCTGAGGCACCGGATACTGATGGTGAAGCATCAGTGTTACTTGGATTAAACGTTCCTGTTCCACTCCACAAATAAGTGAATGGCGCAGTACCTGTAACAGTTGCTGAAAGTTCTAAATCTTCGTTGCTGCAAAATGGACTGTTGCTGCTTACAGCTACTACATCCACCGGTGTGCATTCTGGAGAAAAAGACAAACCACGAAACGCAGTGTTAGTTGTTGCGGTTACCAAGGTGATTGCTGTAGCATTTGCACCAGCCAATGTTCCTGTGTCGGTGATTTTGATGATTCGGTTGAGACCAGCATCAGAAGTTGTTGCATAGATCACCGGATTTGCTCCGCTGAAATCTGCAATCAATCCGCGTGCACCAACAGTGCTTACGCCAACAGTTCCCATAGTGTATGCAAGTGACCATGCAGATCCGTTAAAAGTCCACTTCTGGATACCACCGCCTGTAGCAATGGTCCTGTCGTCAGCGATGTAGCAAACTGTGCCCGCTGCATTGAACGCGTATTGATATGGACTTGCAGAGGCTCCTGTGTTTACGAAAATAGTAGAGACCGTTCCTGAAACAACCGGAGTACCTGTTCCAACTTTATACACACCGCGATTCGTTCCCGAACCTGTAGAGAAATAAAGTTGCCCGTTTTGAATAGTGAGAGCACGTGTATTGGTCACAGTTGTACTCACAGTTGCCGGAGTGCCATCACCGAAGTAAGCCACTCCTGTGTTGCTTCCAATTGCCCAAAAATCATCTACCCCATCGCTGGCAGCACTGCGGATGTTTGCTGCGCTAAATGCCGTTGCAGTAGTTGATTCAAGTGAATAGGTTCCATTGAACTTCACCAATGCGATTGCGCGATTGATGGCTGCGGAAGTGGAAGTAGTGAGATTCACTGCACCACCAACGGCAGTGTTGTAGCCGGAAACCGCAATGGCAGCACCATCACTTGATAGTGAAGGATAACCTTCGGCTGTTGAATTTCCTGCTGTGATGAGTGCGCTGGCACCTGTATTGGGAATCGCTACTGTGATTCCTGCTGCACCAGCACTTGTGTATTCTTTCAGGAACATGGAGTTCCCGGTGTTGCCAAGTGTTTCAGTACCGTTGCCCACCTGTAGTACCACAATCCTGTCCGCAGTAAATTGCGCGGCAAGATTGAAAGCAATTAGTGAAAAACAACAGACAAAGAACACCCTGATAACCTGACTGAGGTTGTTATACATAGTATGTTTCATTTTTTTATGTTGGGTGATTAAAAACAATGGCAGGAGCCCCCAAGGCCCTGCCATTGTTGTTTTGATTAGTTTTTAGTTTCCACAGGTAGTGTTGAATGCTCCGATCAGTTGAAGGAAGTCATCCACGTTTACTACGCCATTGCCGTTTACATCTTCAGGGCAAGAAACCAGTGAGTTGTCAGAACCAATCAGGTTAGCCAATGTCCAACCTGCAGTCCAAGGTTCAGCACCTGGCTTAAATGCACCGCGGTATGCAGCGCCTTCAAAGAAATCGTCAACCGGTGCAGCGATGGTACTGGTAGCAGTACCGGCAGCAGGAACAGGATTCAGTGCATTGCTCACTGCATTGGTAGTAATGTTAATGGTAAGTGAGTAGTCAATAATTCCTGGAGCTACTGCGTTTCCATCAGCAGCGAATGTTGCCTGATCAGCAGCAGAAGCAACAGCAGCATTTACAGTAATCAGGTTAGTAACGCCATCGAAAGAACTATTCATCACGTTCAATGAGTTGCCCGGTGTTAGCCAATTGTCGTAGGCATCAATAGGCCGTGCAGCCTCGTTGGTGAATTCAGCACCAGCAGAGAAGTTGGCAAAGATTGAATTGTTGATAGTACCGGCAGTTCCTTCGCGCAATTCCATTGCCCGGTTTGCACCACGACCAATCAATGTTACGTTGTACACAGTTGGGTTAGTGATTGGAGAGTTGCCTGAGTTGCTGTCGTCACCATCGGCTTCAAAACCTTCGTCACCTTGTGGTGATGCACCTGGCAATTGAACACCATACCAGAACTGACCACGACCACGGTATCCTTGATCCCAGTCGAAATAGTCATCATTGCAGAACATTACGGTTGCCCATTTGAGGTCCACTGTTCCACCGAAAAATTCGATACCATCATCATCGTTAGAAATAACTTCGATGTGCTCAAGAGTGGTTCCGCGACCCACTGAACCAAGGGTCAAACCATTGATCTCGTTGTTCGCACCAATGTTGGTACCACCATGACGAAGTGAAACGTATTTCAAACTTCCGCTGTTGTCGCTATCATCGGTTCCACCGTAGTGGTTACGCGTGTCACCGGGCACAAGACCTTCGATGTTACCCACACCATCAGCTATTGCAAGGCCACCGTTGGCAAGCAACAGGTTGTTGGTAGCATTGCCGAGTATGATTACTCCACCCCACTGTCCGCGGATGTTTACTGAGTATGTTCCATCAATCGGATCCACATCATCAGTAAAAATGATAGGGCAGCAATCCGTACCGTTTGCCCAAAGCTGACCACCACGCGAAACGATCAGTGCATTGGCAGCAACACCCAAACCGAACACACCGCGAAGTACAGTTCCTGGCTGGATGAAAAGATCAGCACCACTTTGCACATAAACTTTTTGGTCAATGCGGTAAGTGTTGTTGCAAGTGAAGATGGTGCTTCCCACCGGAAGGTTACCATTCACATCAGTAAGTGTAGAGATGTTTACAGTTGTCCTGCTTGCGAGGGGAGGACAACCACATGCTTCACCCAGCTCCAGCTGTGCAGAGGCATTTGAGACTGTGAAAGCAGCAACTATTGCAGCAATCACCATTTTAGAAGTTGAAAAAATTTTCATTTGAAAGAATTTTGGTTGATTAATTTTTTTGAATACTCACCTTCGTGATGAGCGCTGCAAATCTTTCATCAACTACCTACTTGTGGCGGTTAAGTCAGGGACATCCATGTATTAAGATTCGCTATTCACTATGTTACCGGGTGGTTGCAGCAATTCAATATTTTCTTCCCACAGGGTTATGCGAATGAAAATTCGGTGCGCGGAATAGTGGGTTTGTAAAGGGAATGTTGCGGAGGAGTGGAGGATGATGTTCAAACACCTATTCTAATTCCAATCATGAAAATGATGTCCACTAATTGTGTTGGAGAACCAGAGCAACAGGAAGAGAAGTGGTAGATCAGTTTGTAGTTGGCAGTTAGCAACTACGTGCCGATAGCTATTAAGATTTCTAAAGGAAAATCAACCAACGAATTGCCAATTTTCAATATTGAAGATTGAGCAACCTACAGCCTACCAGAACCAAGGAGCCTGGAACCAGAAAACCATGAATCAAACCCGTTGTGCCATCGGCACATAATCTCTTTGATTGGGGCCTACGTAAATCTGCCGCGGTCGTCCAATAGGTTCACCTTGTTCGATCATTTCTTTCCATTGCGCAATCCAGCCCGGCAATCGGCCAAGAGCGAACATGACGGTAAACATTTCGGTAGGAATACCTATGGCGCGGTAAATAATTCCGCTGTAGAAATCCACATTGGGGTAAAGCTTGCGTTCAATAAAGTACTCATCTTGAAGAGCAAATTCTTCCAGCTGTTTTGCAATGTCCAGCACCGGATCGTGTATACCCAATTTGTTCAACACATCATCACAAGCCTTCTTGATAATTTTCGCTCGTGGGTCAAAATTTTTGTAAACGCGATGTCCGAATCCCATCAGGCGGAACGAGTCGGTTTTGTCTTTCGCTTTGTCCACCCATTTGGAAACATCGCCACCATCTTGTTTTATTTTTTCTAGCATTTCTATCACTGCCTGGTTAGCCCCTCCGTGAAGTGGCCCCCACAATGCTGCAATGCCCGCGGCAATGGATGAGTAAAGATTGGATTGGGATGAACCCACAATTCGCACTGTTGATGTCGAACAATTCTGCTCATGATCAGCATGAAGTATGAGCAGCTTGTTCAAGGCATCATCCACCACCGGATCCACTTCATAATCATTGGTGGGCAAAGCGAACATCATGTGAAGAAAATTCTGTGTATAGGTGTAAGAATTTCTTGGGTAAACAATCGGGTGACCACTGTTCACTTTGTGTGCCTGTGCAGCTAGCGTTGGCATCTTGGCCAGTAGCCGATGCATAGTCATTTCGATATCCTTAAATGGACGCATAGGAATTTGCGACTCAGGATAAAAAGTGGACATAGAAGCAATCATGCTCGACAATACACCCATGGGGTGCGCACCTGTGGGGTAGGCTTCGTAAAAACGTTTCATATCCTCATGCACCAGCGTGTGATGGGAGATGCTGCCGGAGAAATAATCCAATTCTTTTTTCGAAGGAAGTTCGCCATGAATAAGGAGGTAGGCCACTTCAAGAAAAGTTGCGTACTCGCTCAATTGTTCAATGGGGTAGCCGCGATACCAAAGGATGCCATTGTCCCCGTCCAGAAAAGTGATGGCACTTTTTGTTGAACCAGTGTTTTTGAAACCACTGTCCAGGGTCATGTAGCCAGTGGTTTCCAGTAATTTGGTAATATCAATAGCCTTTTCGTTTTCGGTTCCGGTAACGACAGGTAGCTCGAATTCTTTTCCGTTTAATATCAGTTTGGCTGTTTCAGACATGGGGAATTTCGCGGGGCGGATTTATGTTGTTTTCTCTAAAAAAATCGGGCGCAAACTTACTAGCTTCATAGGGAATCAAAAACTATTTGACACATCAAAGCCAATAAAAAAGGGCCGGGACTACGATCATAAGAAATATCTGCATTTTTTAGGATATGAACTCGGTTTCAGTTTTTCCGTGATGGATTGGCCGAAAAAATTTCTATAAAATCTTTAATAGATACGTGCTGTCATCATCCCAACCAAAGCGAAAATTTAGTGTGTGAAAAGTGTTTTGTCTCCTTTCAGTCGGTTAACCGTTGCCTGAAATTAACGTGGGGCATGTTGAGTACTTGTTTTCAAAGTGAAGTTTAAAACGATGCTGCGCACGCACTTTTACAGCCAATAAAAAAATTGGTTACCCGCAACGAACTTATATCAGGATTGAGCTGGAACACACTCACTGTAGTGCTGCAGGTAGTGATACAATTAGTTTACACCGGTCTGCTGGCCCGTATCATTTCACCCGACTCGTTTGCTCTGATGGGGATTGTGCTCGGCATCATGGGGTTTGCCGAAATATTTTCGCAGGTGGGCATTGGTCCGGCACTCATCCAAAGGAAAGAGGTACACCAGCAACACATCAATGGTGCATTTTATACTGCAATAATTCTTGGACTTATTTTTTTTCTTGTGTTTGTGCTTTGTGCACCAGCCATTGCATCGGTCTATGGTATCCCCGAACTCGAACTAATAGTGCAGGTGGTTTGTTCAAGTTTTATTATCTCAGCGCTGGCCGTGGTACCACGAAGCATGTTGATGAAAGAAATGCGGTTCAAAATTTTCTTTCGTGCAAGCATGATTTCAATCGTTGGCGGCAACCTGATAGTAGGTCTTTTGCTCGCCTATCTCGAGTACAATTTGTGGGCTTATGTGTGGGCACTCTTTGCACAAAATGTATTGATGACACTTGCGCTCTGGTATTATCAGCCCACAAAAATTACACGAATATGGAAATGGAAATTCACTCGGGAACTAATCCGTTATGGAAGCGGCAGCACATTGTTTAATGCTTTGAACTACCTGGCTACAAAACTGGATGTGCTGCTGGTGCCATTCTTTCTGCGCGGTCAATTGCCGGTAATGACGTTAACGCAAAAAGAAAGTGCAGCTATGTACGAACGTTCCAACTATGCCATGACTCAACCCATCACCGTGATGGGTAAACTTTCGGACAGCGTGCTCTTTAGCGGCATGTCTAAAATGCAGGATGAAGATGCCCGGTTGCGAAAGATGATGCGCGTAGCTACTACATTACTTTCAGTCATCATTGTGCCCACCACCATCTTCATCATTTTCTTTTCGGGGGAAATTATCAGGGTGTGGCTGGGATCAAAATTCATGGAAGCAGTCCCCATTCTTCAAGTCCTCTTCATCGCAGTTATTTTTCGAGTACTCAGTAAACTTGGCGACTCTTTACTACGGGCAAAAGATGCTGTGTTTCGTGGTGCCTGGATAAAAGCTGTCTATGTAGTGCTGATAGGAACAGGAATCTTTTTTTCAACTGAACATGGAATGATTTACGTTGCCGCATCTGTTGTTGTAGCCACCTTCATTCACTACCTGATGAATATGTTTTTATGTACACAGCTCATTGGCTTGAAATGGATGGACCTTCTTCTTGCGCTAGCTCCATCCATTGGCTTGGGACTTGTGGTTTCTACTATTGCATGGATCACGTCCTCAGTTTCCGAAGCGATGAATCTACCAGCAGTGGTCAGTCTTCTTACGGGATTATTAGCGATTGGAAGCTGCGTGGTAATACTTATTTACAGTTGGCCTCAACTGCTCGGCAAACGGGAAGACAACATGCTGAACTTTCTGCCCAATCGCCTAAAATCTTTCACACTTATTCAAAGGATGTTGGCAAGATTGTAGTTAACTGTTCCATTTATTTTTCCACTCATAATGAAATTTTCGATCGCTCTTTTTTTCACCTTCCTTTCCGCAATCACCCAGGCACAATCAGCGCGCGTAAGTATTCTTTCCGATAGCATTCCTTTTAATTTTTTTATAAATGAAATGCAGGCTACAAACCTGCCCGTGCTCGGCATAACCTTGTATGATGTGGATGCTGGAAAGTCAACTCTCACTGCTCGCTTGTTCAACACGGATAGCGTTATCATTTCGCAACAATTTATGTTGAAGCCAAAGACTCATTCCACTTTCGAACTTCGCGAAGTGAAGGGTGTGCTTCGTATTGTTCCTGTTTCTGAAACGGAATTTGTAGCTATCAAGTCGGCACCAGCAGAAAAAGAATTGCCGATTGATGTTGCGACACCGGTTGAGTCAGCCGCCCCACCTTATCACATGTCCACCAATTTATTTCTTGCCTTGAAAGAAGAATTAGAGCAGATACAGTTTGAAGGAAAAAAACTCAGCCGGATGAAAAACTATGTTGCTGTAAATGCACTCAGCACAAACCAACTTAGGCAGCTTATGTCGTACCTTGAATTGGAAGAAAACAAAATAAAAATGTTGGAGGCAGCATGGCCTATGATTACTGACAAAGCTCAATTTGAATTTGCAGCGCAGGATTTCCTTCTTGAGAAAAATATAATCAAGGCAAAGAAGATTGCAGGTCAATAATTTTGGCCGCATGAAACAATATGCTTTTCTGTTAGCCTGCATTTCATTACTCGGTACTCGTTGCTCCGATACTGCTTCCACTGATGCTAATTCCATTGATCAATCAAACGGAAGAGCCACTACTTCTAAAGAAATTACTGTGGTGTTTTACAACATCGAAAATCTTTTCGACACCGAAAATGATCCAGATATACTGGATGATGATTTTACTTCAGAGGGAAAATACGCATGGACAGCAGAGCGTTTGCAGCTCCATCTTGAACATAGCGCACAAGTATTGTCGGCCATTGATGATGACCAACCGGAATTGGTCGGTTTGTGTGAAATTGAAAATAAAAAAGTGCTTGAACAACTGGCCTCCACCGGTGGACTCGCTTCGGCACGTTATGGCTTTGTGCACAAAGACAGTCCTGATGAAAGAGGCATTGATGTGGCGTTGCTATTCGATGAGGAAATATTTTCCCTTATCAAAACGGAGTTTCTACTCGTGACACTTCCGAACCATGAAGACCCAAATACGCGCGATGTACTCTATGCTGAGTTGAAATCATCGGGCGAAAAATTTCATGTATTCGTAAACCACTGGCCATCGCGAAGACAAGGACAGCAGGAAAGCGAAGCCAACAGAATTGCAGCTGCCGAAATTGTGAAATCGAAAGTGGATGACATTTTACTGAACGATGCCAAAGCGAAAATTCTTTTGATGGGTGACTTCAATGATTATCCTGAGAACAAAAGCATAAGCGAAGTGCTTGATGCCGGAACAACAAATGAATCAACATTGTTCAATCTGATGGCAGAAAAACAAAAGAGTGAAGATGGCAGTTACTGGTATCAGGGAGAATGGGGATGGCTTGATCAAATGATGGTAAGCCAGGCATTTATCGATGTGGAGAACGGATGGAGTGTAGCCAGGAATTCGGCATTTGCTTTTCGCGAAGACTTCATGATGTTTACAGATGCAAAGGGAAACAAAAGACCCAGCAGGGTTTATGCCGGTGATGATTTCAAGGGTGGTTACAGCGATCACCTGCCAGTATTCATCACACTCACCCGGCACTGAAATTTTTAAAATTCACAACACTCTTCAGGACATTAATTCTGTGGAGCAATGTGATTTTGGAATTCAGCAATACGATGAAGGCAAAACGGAAATAGTCTAAAAGCGAAAAGAGGTTCCTTGCGGAACCTCTTTTCAGATTAGATCAAGAAAGAGAATTACTTCTTCTTCTTTACAGCTTTCTTAGCTTTCTTAGGAGCAGCTTTTTTTACGGCTTTCTTAGCCTTTTTTGGAGCTGCTTTTTTCTTAGCTGCCGGAGCAGCTGCTTTCACTTTTTTCTTTGCTGTTTTTTTCATAATTGTTTGTCTTGGTTGTTTATGATTGATTAAAAATGATTGCGAACTTTTTTACTACTCATCAGATTTTTTTGTTTCACCTGATTTTTGATGAGCGAAAAGTACATGCTACTTTAAAAGTAAAACGAATGCACAAACCATCCTTTATCAACAGAGTATTCCACAACCGGAAAGGGTAGCTTGACAAAACTGATCACACGAAAAAATGATTTTAAAAACTTCGATCTTGTATTGATTCGAGTGAGATCAATATCAGGTGAAAGAAAAAATTGTCGCGTGCGAGTGATGTCCTGATCACCGCACGTGCCAACGCTTTCAGCGTAGTCGTGTGCCGTAGTCATTCCATCGGCACCATATCCAATTGCCATGTTGAGCCACTTCGGAAAATTGTTTTCTGAAGACATGAAAGAAGAAATATTTCCACTCATCCAATAGGTCTGTCCGTTGTAGTCTTTCAAAATTTGTTGCGAAAAAGTTTCACCCAACACCTCTGGTCGGCAGTGTGAAAGTGATGAAGGCGTGAAAGAAAATTTCATTTTCACACGTTGTTCATTCCACAATAATTGCTGCCCGATAAAAAAAAGTGATCCGGAAAAGTTTGCAGTTTCATCACCCCAGGAGAATCCCCATGCTTTAGATCGGCCATCCAGAATTTCGAGACCGGTGAGATAAATTGTTCCAAGACTTCCACCCAGCCATGTGCTATGCTTTTCATCCATGCCACACCACCGAAAAGTTTCATAACCCGCTATACCCAATTGGTAGCTCGTCATGAAATGCCCCACCTTATCCATTTGCAACCATTCAGTATTGTCGTTGAATGAATGAAGTGAAGTTCGCTCATAATTGTTGTACCACAGTTCATCCAACGCGATGTACGAAACTGAACTCGCAGCAACAATGGCTGTGGTTGCCAGAATGCATTTCTTCTTGTTGAACTGAGTATAGGTTGTGCTGTCCTGCTGTGCTGCAGCAGGAGGTAATATCGCGGTAAGAAAAATTAAAACCGCAAAGTTGCTTGCCTGCTTTTTCATGAGCAGCATCAGTGGCAGATTGTGGAGCGGCATGAGATAAGAAACCTTATGGGCGAATGTACGTTTCATGTTGATGAGAAAATCTCAAAGGCAATAAAGCGCATTGGACATGCATGGTATGCTTTCACAAAAAGGTTCAGTTCATGGCGGTGTAAAATTCTACCGCATGATGTCACTCATCTCTCTGTGTGCATCTATTGTTTTTGGTTTGCTGTTTCTAGTTCTGGATCGTGGGCATATTGAATATGTGTGGGATCGCGTGGCCGTTGCTTTTTTTGCACTCATGTGTTTTGCGGCAGGGTTCCGCAAAAACCTGCCCCGCAAAAAGTATTATCATTTTGTTGCCATTCTCTTTTGCCTTTTCACCGCACAATCTATCGTGGCATGTGCCAACAACAATTTCGATTTACACTATAACATTATAGTGTATGTAACATTTATCATCACCTCGCTATCCATGCGTGGAAACATATTGCCTGCCTGGTACATTTCATCCACCGTAATAGTTTCCCTCCTGTGCATATTCCTGGATAACGATCTGGATGAAAAGCATATTTCCCTTTACTCCATCACATTCTGCACAACGGGAATTTTTCTGTACGTGATGGTTAGAATCAAGAATAAATTACAAGAAGACAGCCACATAAGGGAGGAGCTGCTGCGAACTATTCTTCGCACTACCGAGAATGCAATGTTCATCACTGATATGGCCGGGTTTATTTATGACGTCAACCCAAAAGCGACTGAAATGTTGGGATACGAAATGAATGAATTGCTGAACTGCGATTTCAGAATATTGAGAAAGACTCCATTGAACAACCAGGAAATTGACAACGGCCTGAAGGAATTGTACGAACATAAATTCTGGAATACCCAGGTTGAGTTGAAACGGAAGGATGGATCAATTTTCTTTTGCTACCTGTCCATTGGCTACATAAACAAATTTGGAAAAGAATGCCTCGTTTACCGCGTGCGGGACGATAGCGACCTAGCTGCGCAGCAACACGCGCTTATTGATTCCAAGGAAATTGCTGAATCAGCCGCAAGAGCCAAATCGCATTTTGTGGCCACCATGAGTCATGAAATACGGACACCTTTGAATGGCATTATGGGCATGGCAAGTGTAATTGAAAGGTCGGAACTGGATACTGAACAACGGAATATGGTGCGCACAATATTGCACAGTGGGCAAGACCTGATTACCATTATTAATGATGTGCTCGATTTTTCCAAGCTCGAATCTGGTAAGATGAAGCTTGACCTGGCAGAAACAGATTTATGTGATACCATTTACGAGGTGACCGACCTGTTCAGGGCTAATGCGGAAGTGAAAGGACTGGAGATGAATATTGAAATTGAGAATAACATTCCTGCCAAAATAATTACGGATGGAGGAAGACTAAGGCAAGTGTTGCGCAACCTGCTGAGCAATGCAATAAAGTTTACGGAAAAAGGAAGCGTAAGCCTTCATTGTAAAATGGTTTACCGAATTGCCGACCAGCTTCAAATCGAAATTTCGGTGGCGGACACAGGCAGCGGAATACACAAGGACAAACATCCGCTGCTGTTTCAAAGTTTCAGCCAGGTGGACTCTTCATCGAACCGCAAATTTGGGGGAACCGGTTTGGGGTTGGCCATAAGCAAACAGCTGATGAATCTTTTCCAAGGAGAAATTTCTGTAGAAAGCGAAGAGGGCAAAGGCTCGGTTTTTACTGTTTCATTTCCCTGTAATTATCGTGAAGAAAAAAATGAAGTGCGGCAACAGGACATCCGCCATAGCAATAAATCACTCAAAATTGAAATGCCCGATGGGTTTCGAATATTGGTGGTGGAAGACAATGCCATCAATCGTCAGGTGTTGTTATACATGATTGAATCCTTCGGGCTGAGTGCCGATGTAGTTTCCAATGGCCTCGATGCAGTTCGAAAAACGCAACAAGAAAGATTCGATCTTGTTCTTATGGATATCCAGATGCCAGAAATGGATGGACACATAGCGACCGCAATTATCCATAACGATCCTTCCATTAAACACAAGCCGGAAATTATTGCCATCACTGCCAACGCATCGGAAAATGACAAACGGAAATGCCTGGCTTCGGGCATGGTGGATTTTCTTCCGAAACCATTTTCAGTGGAACAATTGCACGAGGTGCTTCTTCAATATCGATCAAGACACATGCAAACCATTGTGTTGGAAACAACACAGGAAGAGCAAAGAGGTTAATAAATCTTCCTCGTTCTTGCCCCACTACCTTTGGCGCGAGTCTCAGCTCAGGTCGTTAGTGTGCTTATGAATAATAAAGAAAACAATTTCAGCGGACGTTATATCCTGTTCTTCGGAATCATACTCTTTATTGTTATTCTCTCCCAACTGCTTCCCAACTTTTCCCTGCATGATCAGGGCAACAGAAACGCTAGGCAGTTGCTCATTTCGCGCCAGCGAATGTTGATGCAGGATATTTCAGGCAATCTCCTGAAATACCATCTTCATCAATTGAAAGGTGAGAACACACACGAAGAAATTGACTTCGTAGCGACCTCCATCGAAAAGTTTGTCAATACCCAACTTGCATTTGTAAACGGCAGCGAGTTGTACAAAATTGATGGCACCAACTCGGACCAGGTGCAAAAAATGTTTACTAACAATGCTCCCAATTTTATTGCCCTGCGCGATGAATTGAAACTTATGGCTGAAGGAAAAACAAACCTGGATGAATCAAAACTCAACGAACTGCTTGCAAGAATTGAAGCTTACAATAACGGAATAACCGATGTGCACACCCTCCTCTCGCAGGAAAACAAGGATCATCTCGATGCCACCGTATGGGGTGGCTGGATGCTTGTGCTCGGCACACTGGTGGTATTTGTTTTTTCTTTCGTTTTCTTTATGCGCCCGATCCATAGAAAATTACAGGAACGAAACCTGGAATTGGTAGCGCTCAACCGTTCGCTGGACGAAGCAATAAAAGTGAAAGATGAATTCGTGGCCAACATCAGTCATGATTTGCGCACACCCCTGAGCGGAGTGCTGGGCATGACGGAACTACTTTCCAAAACCAACCAGGACGAAGAACAACGAAAGATTGGACGCAGCATTAAAGCAAGTGCCGAAGTCCTTTTGCGTAAGATCAATGACCTGTTGGATTTTAGCAAAGTGTCCAAAGGCAATCTCGACTTGGAGATAAACCGGTTCAACCTGAAGGAATGCCTGGAGGAAGTGCTGGATATTATAAAGCCAGCGGTACATGCAAAGAAGATGGAAGTGCTTCTCGAAGCATCCAACAATCTTCCGGTTGAAATCATGCAGGATGAATTTCGTTTCAGGCAAGTGCTCCGCAATCTTCTCGACAACGCCCTGAAGTTTACCGAACACGGTGAAATTCTTTTGCGTGCCGAACTGGTGAGCACCGAATCGAATCTGGTGCAATTGCGTTTCAGTGTAAAGGATACCGGTAGCGGGTTTGATAATCACGATGCTGAAAAGCTCTTTCAAGGATTTGTGCCTGGAAACACTCTCACCGAAAAAAAATTCCAGGGTTCCGGTGTTGGTCTTGCACTTAGCAAAGAGATTGTGAGCCGGATGGGCGGCAGGATTTGGGCCGAAAGCGTTCCCGGAAAAGGCTCTACTTTTTACTTCACCATTATTGCACAACAGCGGGAAATAAAATCGGAAGAACAAGATTTAGCCGTTAGTGAATTAAAAGCATTGGTGATTGACGACAATAAGACCAACCTGAAAATCATTGTCCGTCAACTTTCCAACTGGGGCATACAGGCCACACCATTTAACAGCCCCGACCTGGTGGCGGACATTCTGGAAACACTCGATCGTTTCGACTTCTGCATTATGGATATGCAAATGGCAGAAATGGACAGCACTCAACTAGCCAAAAAAATCAGGGAGAAATATCCGCAGCGCGAATTCCCCATCATTCTCCTCTCCTCAACTGAACAAATATTTTTGCAGAACGAATCATCTTTATTCACTGCATTTCTTACGAAACCTGTAAAGTATAATCGCCTCTTCGACACCATAGCGGGTGTTATGGGAATGAGCTCCATTGAAATGTCGAAACTGGGAACAAACATGCGGGCTGGATTTGCCGATGCAGGACCCAAAGGACTGAGCATACTTATAGCCCAGGACAATGAGCTGAGCCGGGCAGTGACCAACCGTACCCTTGAGCGCATGGGTTATCAATGTGAAATGGCTAACACCAGCCAACAGGTTATGGAGAGAATAAAATTGAAGACCTACGACATCCTGCTCATGGATGTGTATGCTCCTGAAATGGATGGAATGGAAACCACCAGGCGAATACAAAAAACACTTACAGCCCGAAATGCCCCACTCATTATCGGCATTGCACAAAATCATAACGAACAAACAGGGGGACTGGCAGCCGGAATGGACGACTGCATTACTCAACTGAAAATAGAAGAAGAGCTTCAGGAAAAAATCCATTCATGGTTTGATGTTGAGGAGTAGAATTCTCCTTGAAATGTTATCCGAAATTTATTCGGCTATACAATTCGCTGAAGCTCCAATCTATTCGAAAATTTTTGAATCAACCGGAGATAGAAATTTGCTTTGCAGTTGGCTTTTGCATAGTTGCTTTTTCATTGATGAAAGTACCAGCGGAGGCAAATAAGCTTGTAAAAGAATGATTCAATCCGCGCTCTGCAAAACCATTTTCCCATTCCTTATTAGCAACGCCTCATTCGAGAGATTGAAAACTTTGTTTCCTTGCTGCGAAAAAAACTCGTTGTGCTTTTTTGCTTTTGCCGGGTACACATCATCATCAATCAAAATTGTTTTTTGTGAAATCGTCACCTCTTTTTTTGCTGAATATGATTTCATAACCAACAACACATCAGCCGGAATTCCTTCCAGTGATTTGCGATTGAAGAAATGGTCCACCACACAAACAGAAGTAGCGCCAAGAGATACAAAATTATCATGCACCGAGGTACGGGCATCGGCATAGTGAGTTACTGAGTCGAGATTGATTTTCGAAATTTCATTGCCCAGCTTATCCCAATAGTTCTTTAGGTGAAAACGAACGAAGGATTCGTCCTGGGTATCAATACCCGAATGAAAGAAATAGGAGTGCTTTCCGGTGGTGTATGTAATTCCCATTCCACCACGCACGTTATGAAAACAAATTTCCTCGTGCCGCACCTGGTGAAATGTTTCCACGGCCTGGGACATAAGGAGGGCAAGAATAAATACTGATGTCACAATAAAGTGCCGGGGTCTTTTCCAGTAGATCCACGAACTCGCAAAAATGACGATACCGTAGAGCAGCCATGCCTCGACAACAGTAATGGATATACCCTGCCAGATACTGTAGGGCAATGCCTCCACGAGTTGAACCGATTTGTTCATCACCCTTGTGAGAAAGATGACCACTTGTGCAAGCACATCGGCCACCGGTGCAATCCAACTCACAGCAAAAAGTAAAAGAGTGAGGTAAAGAATTAATGTAGAGATGGGAATTACAAATAGGTTCGAGACAAGAAACCAATTGGGGAATTGATGGAAATACAACATGCCCAGTGGAAACGTGACAGCCTGTGCAGCGAGCGAAATGGCGGTAAGCCCCCACAGCTTATCCAGTATCCAGGTGGGAAAATTGATCATGCTGTAAATTTTTCGGTAGAGGATAATGATGCCCAGCACCGCGAGATAGGAAAGCTGGAATCCCACTTCCATGATGTAATAGGGATTCCAGACCAGCAGGCCCACAGCCGAGAAGAAAAGTGTGTTGAAAATGTTTTGTTTCTTGTCCGATAATCCGGCTACGAGCATTGCGGTAAACATTACCGTGGCGCGAAGCACTGATGGGCTGAAACCCGTAAGCCCCGCATAAAACCAAATGATAAGAGCAGCCAGAAAAGAAGCGATAAATTTTCCATGTTTCAACTTTTTAATAGGGGAGAGCATCCATGAAATAACCACGAACAACAGGCCGACATGCAAACCCGAAACGGCCAGAACGTGAATGGCACCACTACTGGAGTAAGCCAGCATCAGGTGGTAATCAATCTCATCGGTTTTGCCAAGCACCAATGCGGATATCACTGCGTATTCCTGCCCACTCACACCAAGGCTGCGCAGCACCCCAAGCATCTTATCGCGAAATGGAATAAAGATGTTGTAGAGAAAAAAGCGCGGCTGGAAACCCACCTTCAACCAGTCGCCCGTTTTCAAATAGCCCTGCCGGTAGATGAAATGATTGGCCAGGTATTCCTTGTAATCAAATTCAAAAGGATTGCGCGGTGCTGAAATTTCTTTCAGCGAATTGATAACCATCAACACATCACCGTACTTCAAGTGTTGGGACAGTGAGTCCTTCGCCACATAAAAAATTACCCGGCCAGCGAGCCTGGATTTTTCTCCCCCGTCTACTCCCTGATTTAACACTGCTTCAATCTTGATGCTCTTTTCCTTTTCAACCGGTGCTGCGTCCACCGTTACTTCCAGCCAGGGTGGCGGTGGTTGTAAACTGTAATGATTTTTATTGAGAGCAGGACTTGAAAGTGCCACCGCAAGCATTCCAAAAGTGAAGAAGAAAATGTGGAGCACAATACCATGTCTGTGCCGGTGCAGCATTATTTCATTGCGGCCTAATGTCCAGCGGTGAGTGATAATTAAAACAAAAAGGCCAAGACTTACAGGGAGTATAAATGATAAAGGAATCTGCTGGTGAATGGCCAGCGCTATTCCGGCAATAAACGGTGGCGCGATTCGAATGAACGGTGCTTTTTCGTGGATGCCGACCATTGTGCATGGAAGATTAATTTCTCAAACAAACCTCTCCCTCTCCAGTGTCCAAAACTTCTTCTTCTTCTTTAAAAAGAAATCACCGACAATACTCCCTCTGTACCAACCTTTCATATTCGGCACCTTGCTAAACTGTTCCTCCGCTTTTCTTTTTCTCAGATAGAGTTTCAGGTTTTTGTAATAGCTCGCGTGTGCTTTCAATACTGCCAGGGCATAATTAAACTTTCCCACGGTACAGAAGTGCAGGAATGCCACACCGTCCAATGTCAGCCGCCAATACATTTTGCAAAACAGGTTTGAGCCTCTGTAATTCTTTACCAGCAGGTACAAGTTGTTTCTGAAATTAAGATAAGTCTTAAATGGGCTGAGTCTGTTGAGTGTGCCGCCACCCACATGGTACACCTGCGCATCCCTGCATGCCCCCACTCGGTAGCCCCGATTCTTCAGCCTCCAACACAAATCAATTTCTTCCATGTGAGCAAAAAAATCCTCGTCCAATCCATCCACTTCATAGTAAGCTTTTCTAGTAATGAAAAGTGCTGCACCGCTGGCCCAAAAAACTTCTTCGTTTCCTGCATACTGTCCCTCATCTTGTTCAAAGGAGTTAAAAATTCGTCCCGCGCAAAACACAAAACCATTTTGATCTACATACCCGCCTGCCGCTCCTGCGTATTCATACATCTTCTTGTCATTGTAGTCAAGAATTTTTGGCTGACACGCCACCATTCCAGCCGTGCTTTCCATGTAACGTATCACTGGTGCAATCCATCCCTTTGATACTTCCACATCGCTGTTCAGCAGCACAAACACTTCGTTGGGAATATCCTTTAGTCCAAGATTATATCCCTTTGCAAAACCAAAATTCGATTCAAGTTGTTTGATGTTGACCTGTGGAAATTTTTCGCGGATGAACGCAAGGGAGCCATCCGTACTTGCGTTGTCAATCACCCACACATCTGCTTCAAGTGCACTGTGCTCCACAACAGATGGCAGAAACCGTTCAAGATAATTTACCCCGTTCCAGTTAAGGATGGCCACTGCAACTTTCTTCACGTAAGAATGTTTTTTTGAGAAAGGCGCGAATGTAGAGGGCGCCTCTAATCAATGCGGATTGTACCAAAGCTCTTCCAGCTCATCGCCACTTTTCGTGTCGCGTTGGTTAAGCGCGTTGCGGTTGGTGGTTATGGTATCATCCCTGAAACCGCTGCGCACCATTTCTTTCCAACTTGCATTGGAAATTTCGCCCGGTGCATCGGCATGTATCAATTCAAAGTCGCCCGAAAGGGAAGGATTGGAAAACAGGAATTTCAAATTGTGTCCACCAGCAGCTCCGTAGTAATGCCAGATTTCAAAAGGCCAGTAATCAGGATTGTTGTGTCGTTCAATACGTGAATTAGGAGGGCCGTACTGGAGGTATATTCTTCCTCTGTCTGTTTGCCAGCCTTCGCGGATTTTGTTGCCAAATTCAGCATCAGCTTCAGCAAGAAATTTTTTGTATTTCAGCCATTCACCTTCTGGGTCGGCTGCGTTTCTTTTCTCCCAAAATGTGAAGAAAAAACTTTGCAGTTGCTGAACATTGGCAGCCATCAATTGATTGTCAATGGAAGCACCCTCCCTGTTCCCGCTTACAGGTGTCATGGACATGATAATGGCGTAAAGTGTATCGCGGTCTGTAAATTTTCCAGCGAAGGATTGTGCTAATAGTATCTCAGCATCAATCCTGATTTCACTTTCTGCCAACGAATAATTGCGTACAAACTTTGTTCGTTTAGAAATGATGGGGGTGTTATGCTTGTCGCGCACTTCCACCACCAGCCAATACTCGCCCGATGTCAGTTTCGAAATATCAATAGCTTGCATAATCGGGCAAACCGGTTTTCCCTTTTCCCTTTTGATGCGCTTATGCTCTCCAGCTTGAGCACCTGTTAAATCATGCACTGCCGCCACCACAATATAGGCTGAATCTGTTCCAAAATACTTGTCGCTGTTATACACCTCTGCATAAAACATCAGTGCTTGAATTTGCGTGGGGTAATAGTTCGACACATAAGGAAGAATATCATAACCCGATTTAGAAAAAGCATTCTGCTCCATCGTTTTCGAGTAAGCACTCACCAATTCAATGTCCGAAACGAACACTCCTTCTGACAAGTTATTTATTTCGATTTTTTGTGAATAGATTTCAGTGGCCGACTCCTTTACAGTATCATTGAGATCATGCAGCGTAATGATTAAATCATAATTTCCCACAGGCAGGGCAATGCGTTCCAAAGCAAGAAAATCAGACATCAGTCCCGCATTTTCTGCAGGGCCTTCAGTGATTGATTTGCGGAAATCCACCACCACATCACCTGACATCACCACCAAAGTTGCTTCCACTGTTGCCTTATGCAATCCATCAGGCAGGGCTTGGTAAACCAAGCTTCTTCCTTCAAATGAAAGTATAAATTCTGCATAAGAACCTTCGCCCGGATGGTAAAAAATTTTGTAATCGAAGTAAGCCTTTATGCCCCATGATGTAAATGGAAGGGTTAGAATAGCGAGCAGGAAAATAATGGTTCGAATGGGTTTCATTGATGAATTATTTTGTAGTGTAAAAGTAGGGCAGGTATTTAATTTCTTATACTTGAATAGAGAGATACACAACTCTACTGAGATGAAAATTTAGCTTTGAGATGGTATGAAGAACCTAAAAAATAGTTGGACAATATGAATTGAAAATTTCGCGCAAAACAAAAATGATGGAATGAGATTTTTCGCCACTTTGATGGGTTTTACTTTTGGCCGGCAACAATCAACACAGGAATGACACTCGACAAAAACATAGAAATCGCAAATCTCCAATCTGAAATTGGCAAATACATAGGGCTTGGGCACAGTAGCCTCATCTTCAATTTTGATGAAGACGGTAGAAACATCATGCTCCGCCTTATCACCGTGAACCCCCGGCACAACCAAAGTTTTCTTTTTCACACCACTGATGGTCTCAACAAAGTGGAGGCATTGAAAGAGATGCTTGCCTACGTGAAAGAATACAAGGATGCTGAAAGCAGCTACACCATCCAATGGTCGCTCAAGGGTGAAAACATTTTGCACACCTCTTACTTCCGTGCAAAGAATGTGATGGGAGCTTTGGATAAACTTTATTTCGATCGCGATCCCAATAGCCTTACCGTGTTCAGTGTTAATCTGAATCCGATTTCATGAGTTGGCAATAAGCAGTATGCAGTTGGCAGTACTCAACGCAGGCAATTCCAATTCATTCCATCCTATTAATTACTGCTTCCTTCGGACTACCGATTGCTTACAACTAACTGCCAACTGTTGCCTCACTCCTATTTTTGGCTCGACCAATTCAAATCCAAATCTAAAGTTTTCTGTATGAAAAAAATTCTATTTACACTTTGCAGTTTGTGCTGCTGTTCCTTTTACATCCACGCCCAACACATGGTCAGTGGTAAAGTGACTGACGACAGCGGAAGCCCCATTTTTTATCTTGTGGTGATGGAGAAAGGAACGAACAACGGAACCTTTACTAACGTGGACGGTGAGTACACACTCAATGCGAGCAAAGCCGATGCGCTGCTTATTTTTTCCTACATCGGTTACCAACCTCAGGAAATAAATATCAGCGGGAAGGCCACGCTTAATGTGGTTATGGGTCAAGGGGAAGCATTGAATGCGATAGAGATTGTAGGCTCGCGCAGGCTGAACCGCACCGCTATGGAAACACCTGTTGCCGTGGATATAATAGATGTCTCCAGGTTCACTACCACCACCGGCCAACTGGACATCAATCAACTTTTGCAATACGCTGCACCATCATTCAATGCATCGAAACAAAGCGGGGCCGATGGAGCAGATCACATTGACCCAGCCACATTGCGCGGTCTCGGCCCGGACCAAACTCTTGTTTTGTTGAACGGAAAACGCAGGCACCAATCTTCCGTCATCAACATTTTCGGGACACGCGGAAGAGGAAACACTGGAACCGATTTGAATGCAATTCCTGCTTCGGCCATTGATCATATTGAAGTGTTGCGCGATGGTGCAAGTGCTCAATATGGATCGGATGCAATTGCGGGTGTCATAAACATCGTTCTGAAAAAAAACGTAGAAGAATTTACGGGCATGGTGACTATGGGTGCACGCAATGCCACACCCGATCCAGCGCTCGGTGCATTGAGCTCAAAGGACTATGATGGGGAGACCGTGCAGGCCAGTGCCAACTACGGAGTAAATGTTGGAACAGGTGGTTTTGTAAACATGAACCTGGATTATCTTGATTCCAAACACACGAATCGTCCGAGTGATCCCGAGAAGTTTGACATCTACCGCAACCAATTTGGTGATGCGGCCTCCACCAATTTCTCCTACTATCTCAACAGTGAATTCAATGGCGGTGACAATGCTCGTATCTACGCATTCGGGGGTTACAACTATCGCTTCACGGATGCTTTTGCATGGAGCCGAAGCGCTGATGAAGAAAGAAATGTGACAAGCATTTATCCCAACGGCTTTGATCCGCACATTCAGTCGGCCATCACGGATAAAAGCCTTTCGTTCGGTGTGCGTTCGAACCTCAACAGATGGAACATGGACATCAACAACACCTATGGTTCAAACCGTTTTCATTTTTTGGTTGACGGAACATTGAATGCCACACTTGAGGACAAATCTCCCACGCATTTTGATGCCGGTGGTTTTTCACTGATGCAAAACACCACAGGGATAAATATGTCGAGGTTGTGGCAAGACATTGCCAGCGGTTTCAACCTTGCACTTGGTGTGGAGCACAGGGTGGAGAATTACGAAATTTTCGCGGGCGAAGAAGCTTCATGGAAAGATTACGGTCCGGTGGTTTTCTCCGCAGATTCTGTGTTTGATGATGAGGGAAATTTTGCCGGGATTGACACCACATTTCGCCCCGGAGGCTCGCAGGGGTTCCCTGGTTTTCGCCCATCGAATGAACTGGACGAAACGCGCACCAACATCGGTGCCTATGCTGATGCGGAACTGGATGTCACAGAAAAATTTCTTGTAAGTGCAGCACTCCGTGCTGAACGCTACAGCGATTTCGGAAGTACCACCAATGGAAAAGTTGCACTGCGATACAAACTCACCAATTGGCTTTCGATTCGCGCTGCCGGAAGCACAGGCTTCCGTGCACCATCGCTTGCACAACTTCATTACAACACCACGTTCACCAATTTCATAGCGGGCGTTCCCATTGATGCCATCATTGCAAGGAACAACAGTCCCATCACCCGGGCACTTGGAATTCCGGCATTGAAACAAGAGAAGAGCACAAACGTCAGTTATGGCATTACCGCAAATTGGCAGGCGCTTTCTATTACCCTTGATGGATACATGGTGCAGATTGAAGATCGCATTGTATTGACAGGAACTTTTTATGATGATGACCCGGACATCGGTGCTGACCTACAGGCACAAGGTGCTGGTGCTGCACAATTTTTTACGAACGCTGTGAACACCACCACCTCAGGAGTGGATGCAATTATCACTTACACTTTTTACATGGGGGACAACCACACCCTGCGGCCATCGCTTGCGGCCAACTTCAACATGATGACCATTGATGATGTGTACACCAACGATAAACTTGCTGGAAAAGAAAACACGTACTTCGGATTGCGCGAGCAGTATTTCCTGCTGGCATCAGCACCTGAAAGCAAAATCAACTTCACGCTGGATTATACCATGAGGAATTTCTTCGCAAGTGCACGCATGGTGAATTGGGGTAAGATGGAAATGATAAACTGGAATGACAACGGTGATGATGTGGTGGACGATGGTGAACTCGACACCTTCGATCCGAAGATAACTATTGACCTAAGTGCCGGATATAAATTCAAGAACGTATCACTCACCCTTGGAGGCACCAACATCCTGAATGAATATCCAGATCCGCATGATCCCGGCCTCACTGAAAGCGGTGGATTGTGGGATGCTGCGCAGATGGGTTTCAGCGGTGCGTTTTATTTCACGAAACTGGGATTTAAGTTCTGAATGAAATTATGAATGATGAATTGCGAAGCACGCTCACTGGGTACTTCGTAATTCATCATTCGTAATTTCTAATCGTTGTACACCACATACGCGATGGTTTCTCCAACTGCTTTCAGCGTGTTGGCATCAATCACTTTCATATTGTCGCGGTGTGTGTGATGGAAATAACCAAAGCCCATCACCTGCGGACTCATATCGTAATGAATGACATCGATGGTGGGAATGCCTGCAATTTCATTGATAGGTAAATGGTCATCAATCATCCCACCCATTTCATCTTCCATGAAGTATTGGCCGTGACCAAGTTTTTGTGCTGCGGCCCACACATTGTCCACTACGTGAGGTGCATAGTTCATTGAATATCCCTCTTTGTAAAACGTAGCATCCTTTGCACCCACCATGTCGAGCAGGATTCCATACTTCGCTTGGTAGCTGGGCTTGTGCAGGTGGCTTGCCCAGTATTGCGAACCGAGGCACCAGGTGAGTACATCATCATCATTCAAATCTTTTTTTAGGAATTCCGGTTTGCCGTAATCTTCTGCATCGAAGAAGATAATATCCACACCAAAGGCTAAAGGTTGCTGTTGAAACATGCGGGCGAGTTCGAGAAGTACCGCCACTCCACTGCCGCCATCGTTGGCCCCGTCAATGGGTTTGTGCCAATTGCTTTCCAGCGAATCCTTGTCGGCAAAGGGGCGCGTGTCCCAGTGGGCGCACAAGAGGATGCGCTTCTTCGCAGTAGGATTGAACGCACCGATGATGTTCTTCATGTTCAACTTCGTTCCATCAAATGCAGTGGCTTCTGCTTCCTGCACAATTACTGATGCTCCATAGCCACGGAGTTTTTGCGCGAGCCAATCGGCACATTTTGCATGCGCACTGGTGTTGGGAACACGCGGCCCGAAGTCCACCTGGTGTTGCACAAAATGGTAAGCAGAATCCATCATGAAAACCGGAGGAGTAACCACCGGTTTTGGAACTACGGGTTTTGAAACCGGTGGATCATCTTCGCAACCTGCCGATGCAATGAGAAGCAGAACGGGGATGAAGTATTTCAGTTTATTCATTGTTCATAGTTCATGGGGTTATGAATTTTCAATTCTACACTGTCCATGTAGCTCCTTCTTTCGTGTCTTTTATCTGCACGTTTAATTTGTTGAGTCCATCGCGGATGCGGTCGCTGGTTGCGTAGTCCTTGTTCTGCTTTGCATCGTTGCGCAGGGCTATAATGAATTGCATGAGGTCTTCGGTGAGTTGGGTATTGGCTCCGCCTTCTTCATTCATCAATCCAAGTACGGTGTAAAAGAAATCATCGAAGGTTTGTTTCAGTTCAGCAATGTTTTCTGCGGTGAGTGCAATGGTGGATTCCTTCGCTGAGTTGATGACGCGCACAGCATCAAACAAAACAGAAATGAGGATGGGTGTATTGAAGTCATCGTTCATGGCATCCAAACAATCCTGCCTGAATTTTTTTGTATCGAATTCGCTTTTTTCTGATGGCGAAATTTTTTCAAGCACTTGTCTTGCGGCAAGCATTCTCTTGTAGCCGCGCTCGGAAGCCTGCAGTGCCTCGTTCGAAAAATCAAGTGTGCTGGTGTAGTGCCCCATCAGGAAAAAGAAACGCACAGTCATGGGAGTATAGCCTCGGTCGAGGAGTTGGTGATTTCCCGAAATAAGTTCTTCGGGAGTGAAGCCGTTGCCCTCGCTCTTCGCCATTTTTCTTCCGTTCACCGTGAGCATATTTCCGTGCATCCAGTAGCGCACTGGGCTGGTGCCACGCGCTCCCACATTCTGCGCAATCTCACATTCATGATGTGGAAATTTGAGGTCCATGCCGCCACCGTGTATGTCGAATGTCTGGCCCAGGTATTTTGTTGACATGACAGAACACTCCAGGTGCCAGCCTGGGAAACCGTGACCCCAAGGGCTGTTCCACTGCATGAGATGTTCAGGCCCGGCTTTTTTCCAGAGGGCAAAGTCGAGGGAATCGCGCTTTTCGTCCTGCCCATCGAGGTGGCGGGTGTTGGAGATGAGTTCGTCAATGACACGGCCCGATAGTTTTCCGTACTCGTGTTTCTCGCTGTATTTGCGCACATCGAAATACACCGAACCATTCACCTCGTATGCAAATCCATTGGTGATTATTTCCTGTATCATTTCTATTTGCTCGATGATGTGTGCTGTGGCCGTGGGTTCTATAGAGGGGTTGAGGATGTTGAAGATGCGCATCACGTCATGAAAACCGTTGGTGTATCGCTGCACCACTTCCATGGGTTCGAGTTTTTCCAAACGGGCCTTCTTCCCGATTTTGTCTTCGCCATCATCATTGTCTCCTGTGAGGTGGCCTACGTCAGTAATGTTTCGCACATAGCGCACTTTGTACCCAATGAAGGTGAGGTAGCGGTACACCATGTCGAAGGTCATGAAAGTGCGCACGTTGCCGAGGTGCACATCGCTGTAAACGGTGGGGCCGCACACGTACATGCCGATGTGGCTGGGCACAATAGGTTCAAATTTTTCCTTGGTGCGGGTGAGGCTGTTGTAAATGAAGAGAGGTTGATGCATGGCGGCAAAGAAATGAAAAGGGGAATTTGCAAAGGGTCGCGATAAATCGGGATTCCGCAGCGCTTTACACTGGATGCTGGCAACGCGCTAAAAGACGCGATTGAGGTGATCACCGTTTTGTTCTTTTTTTCTTTCAACGAGGTAGAGGAAAAACGGAAAGGGGCCGGCCTTCAGGAATTGTCCCTTAAAGTTTAACTCCATTCTTCTTGAAAATCTGGCGCACTCCTTCTTTCGAAACATCCTCCGTATTCATTCCTTCCTGTATCCATTTTGCAATGGCTACTTCCTCTTTTTCATTTTCGGAATTGATGCGTGAACGATAGCCCATACGCTTTATGAAAGCAGTGATCATGGATTTGTCTTTTTCAGGAATGTCAACAATTAACGCGATTGGTTATTGGTTGTATAGCCGCCCCCACTTGGGTTGCAACCGATCGAAGGGAGCACATGCATTCCAATGAAAAAAGAAGTGATGCATAAACCCGCTTCTGGTTGTGGCAGTTTACAAAACTGCCCAGCGGGTTGAAAGTTGGTTGTGCTGTTATCACCTACGGAAACAGGTTGTAGAAATCCTGCCGATGTCCGAAGCGGAGAAAAACAATTTCATTGTTGCGATAAAGAAATCCAATGCGGTAATGGCCAATGCGGATGCGGTAGAAATCCTTTGCTCCTTTCAGTTGTTTGGTATTCTTGATTTGGGAGAAAATCTTTGCCTGTTCGACCCCTTCGAGTAGGAATGCAATTTTCAAAAGCAGTTTGCTATCGAGGATGTCTTCAAGGTCTTTCTCAAATCTTCGGGCGCTACTTGTTTTCATCCGCACGCTTGCGCAAGTTGGCCACCAGGTTTTTGGTAGAAACGCGCTTATCATTCTCGGCCTGGCGCATGGCGCGCAAAAGTCCAAGGTCTTCCATTTCTTCTATGGTAAGTGTGCTCACGCGGATGCCAAGTTGTTGCGCAATTTCTGTAAGGCGTTTCAGGCTGGATTTCTTTTCTGCGGTAAATACAAGGCTGGTCATCTCGAATGATTTTAGAACAAAAATAGGTATGGGCGGTGGCGGGATGCACCGATCGAAGGGAGCACATGCATTCCAATGAAAAAAAGGGAAGTCCGGAAACTTCTTAAAAGACCGCCCTGCATGTCCCGATTCTTCGGGGAGTGTGGCGGCTGGGGGGAGGGGAGGGAATAAATAACCTGCTTCAATATGCAGGTTACTTAACGTAGTTTGGAGATTCACACTTTTGCCAATACTCAACTATTGTTTTCAAGATACTTTTTAAATCTTGAAAAGTCGAAGGCTTGATAAAAAATCCTTGAATAGATTTTGAGTAAGCTTCCACAACAGCTTCTTGTTGAGCAGTTGTTGTAAAAAATAAGTAAGGGATAGTTTTTAAGCGCATGTCCTCGTTTTCGTGTATTTGCTTTCTTAGCTCCATGCCATTTAGCTTTGGCATATTGATGTCAGAAAAAACAATGAAAGGCTCTATGGTTTTTGCGCTCAAATAGTTAAGTGCTTCTTGTCCGTCATTAAAAAAAACAACTTCATTTTTATAATTGAGTTCTTTAAATACTTCAATAAACATCTCCTGGTCATCAGCGTCATCTTCAACGATAATAATTGCTCCGTTTTTATTCATTTTGTCTTGTGGAAAAGTTCAATGCGCAAATGTAAAATTTTTTCTTCTTGCTGTAAGGTTGATGATTAGTGGTTATCTGAACAGAAAAAATCATTCCGAGTTCAAGATATTCGTAGAGAACAGGTAATTGGTTATCCATAGTTAGAAAAATTAAATAAATTGTTTAAGGTTCCGCGCACTCTCTTCCCCCACAGAAAGGGAATCGCAAGTCGCATATTTAAGCCGACAACAATACAATACTCCGCAGCAGTAATAGTAAAATTTTTTAAGGGTACAATTAGCACAATTACAGGCCGCAGCCCTTCCCGTGGTCTGCCATAAACATCAGGGGGGTTGAAGCGTTGTATAGATGGCCGCGCTTCCGCACAGAAGGCAAGCGCATACCCCAACTAAGGATATTGAAGATAATTTATTACACTCTTGTGGCGGTCAACAGTGGCCCACAGGTTAATGGAGCTACGCTAAAGGGCACCTCTAAAAACCTCAAAATGAAACTTCCAACCCTACCCTTCCCAAATTGAATGGTACGTGCGGCTTCACTTGTAGCCGTAATCCCTTCCCTTTGCGAAGGGTAGGGACGGGACAAATGAAGGTTTTTAGAGGTGCCCTAAAAACTAATATCCACTCCAATAGAAGGAAGTATGGGCAACTGATCTATTTTCTTGCCGGTTACACGATCAATATAGAACACATTGGCTCGGTTATACACATTGTTTACACCCACGTTGGCTTCCATTTTCACCTTCTTGCTCAGTTGCATTGTTTTCCGCAAATTGATGTCCATGCGGTGGAAATAGGGGAGGCGGCCTTCGTTCAAAGCTGCGTAGTATATGCCAATGTCATCGGCATTGGCCACCACATAGTCAGTGGCTATACCATCGGTAATTCCGGGCGGCTGGAAGTAGCCCTGGGTTTGGGTAAAGGGGAGGCCACTGCCCAGGTTCCACCTGCCGCTCACTTCCCATGTGCCGTTTTTGCCCCATCCCTTGGAGAACACCACGTTTACGTTGTGCCTACGGTCGAATACGGGGTTGTACCACCGGAAACCATCCCACCTGTCCACGTTGCCCAGTGAATATACAAACCAGAAGTAGGTGCGTTTATATTCGTATTTCATCACCAGATCAATGCCGGTGGCCACTCCGGATTCCACAATAAAATCCAGTTTCAATTCATCGGGGCGGGAAAAGTTATTTGGATCGTTCGCATCAAATAGTTTGTTGCGGTTGGTGTTGGTTACTTGACGGAAATCGCGGTAATACGCTTCCACATTTAAGTTCCATAATTCGGAAATATCAAACTCGAAACCGGCAATTAAATGATTTGCTTTTTGAATACGGTTGCGCACTTGGCGGGTATTGCCGTTGGGGTCCACAAAAGTGTCCTGCAGGTTATCCGGTCCTGCCAGAAATCCGTAGAAGAGGTTCACCACATCGCGGTCGCTGTTGGCGGCCATCAGGTTTTGCGAGTAAACCCCTGCTGCCACTTTTAGGCGAAGGCGTTCGCTGGCTTTGAACTTGGCCCCCAGCCGTGGTTCGGGCGATAACACACCGGCTGAACCATAATACTGAATCCTGACACCCGGTTCCACCAGCCATTTGCCTATTGAAATTTTGTAGGTTGTATAGAAGTTAAGTTCGGTGGTGTTCTGATGTTGTTCCGCTTTTACACCTATGGCATTGAATGTTTGATAGTCCGTGCTGAAGCCCACCACTTCCACTCCATATTTCAATTCATTATCACCCGGTACGCTTTTAAAATCGAGTCCGAAGTTGAAACCTCCAATGGATGAAGACCGATCGGGGGCGGTTTCTTCTTTTAAGATGATGTTGTATTTGCTGCTGGCAAAGTTTCCGCTGATGAGTGTGCTGGAACCGCCAGGCACCACCACAAAGTTTGCTCCCCCACCACTGTTAGACCAAGCCAGTTTGCCCAGCGATTGATAGTTGGTTACATCATCGGAAAAAGAAAAACCGAACACATTAAATTTTGAACCCGCACCACCGAAAGAAACTTTGCCGTAGATGTCAGTGTAGCTGAAAGGCAGGCCATCCCCGTTGTTGATGTACTTATAAAGCACAGGCGAGGTGCGGTTGAGGTATGATGTCTTGGTGGAAAGCATATAAGAAATTCCGCCACCGTTGTCATTCAGTTTCTTGAGTGGCCCTTCGATAAGAACACGCGCACCAAAAGGATTGCCTCCAATTTTTCCGGCAAACTCCTGCTTGTTGCCATCGCGCGTGGTGATGTCCATCACGGATGAAATTCTTCCGCCAAACTGCGCCCCGAAACCACCGCTATACACATCGGCATTGGCAATTATGTCGGTATCGAAAACGGAAAACAAACCAATGGAGTGAAATGCGTTGTAAACAATCATTCCATCCAGCAACACTTTATTTTGTATGGGTGAGCCACCGCGGATATAAATCTGCCCGCCCTGGTCTCCCGTAGAAATAAAACCGGGCAGGGTGGTGAGCACCTGTACCAAATCCGGTTGTCCGCCAAAGGAAGGTGTGCGTTTAAAATCTTCGGGTCTAATGGTTTCTACCGACACTCGAATCTGTGTGCGTTGCTCGGTGTAATCCGAACTGATTTCGATGGTACCGAGGTCGGTGCTTTTTGGTTTTAGCAGAAAATTGAGAGCAAGTGTTTGCCCGTTTTCAATCGTTACCGATTGTGTAAATTGTTCATGTTCTGAACTCTGCACGATGATAGTATAACTGCCCGCAGGAATTTTGCTGATAGAGTAGTAGCCATTGTCATCGGCAGCGGCACCTATAGTGGTTCCTTCAAGAAAAACATTTGCAAACAATACCGGCTCACCATCGCTTTCGTTTTTCACAAATCCGCGAATGCTGCCCTGCGAAAATGCAGTGACTGAAAGTGAAAAGAAGAGTGTAACGAAAAGCACCGCACGAATAAGATGGGCCGCGTTGCTTAATCTTATTTCTGCGTTTTGCATACGCAGTGATGACGAATGATAGACCATAGACTTTAAGATGGTTGGTTTTTTTGAGAAGAGCGCGAATCTATGACGAGCTTAAACATTGCACCCTGCCGCCCAAAACACAATTGTACCTTTTATTTCATTTCAAGATACTGCCTACTGCGTACTGCCCACTGCCTACTTTGCAGCACAATCACTATGGCTGTCGAGATCAAGAATAAAAAAGCAGAGTTCCGGTTTTTCCTGTTGGAAGAATTTGTTGCAGGTATTCAACTCACCGGTTCGGAAATAAAAGCTGTGCGTGCAAGCAAAGCCAATATCACCGATGCTTATTGCAAGATGAGTAAAGGGGAATTGTACCTCATCAGTATGCACATTGCACCCTATGAAAATGCCGGATACAGCCAGCACAAGGAGCGCAGGGAAAGAAAGCTTTTGCTCCATCACCAGGAGCTGAGCAAGATTGAACGCAAGTTGAAGGATGCCGGAATCACCGTTGTTCCCACACTTCTTTTCATCAATGAAAAAGGCTGGGCGAAATTGAAAATTGCTTTAGCCAAGGGAAAAAATGTGGGCGACAAACGCGAATCGTTGAAGGAGAAAGATCTGAAACGGGAGATGGATAGAAGCGAATGAAAAATCAATTACCTGCGGAATTATTAAAAACCAACAACAAAAAAGGGCAGCCATTGGCTGCCCTTCTTTGTATCTAAAATTTTCAAGAGGTCTGTTTATGCAGCTACCAACTTGCTTGCGCTTCTGTAAACAAACGAGCCAGAGATATGGCGTCTCACAAAACGAGCGCAAGAATCAGAGTTCACCATCTTAGTATAGGTATTGTACGGCACACCGAAAAATTCATAGGTATTGCCATCTGCGAAAATCACTTTTAGCACTTGCTTTTCGTACTTGAAATCAACGATACCGGCTGTGGCCAGCGTTTGGTTAAAAGCCTCTTTGGTTTGCTCAATAGTTTCTGGAGCAATGCTCACAAGAAAGTGATACGCTTCGATAATTTCCTTACTGCGCAGTTCGGCCTGTTCTTTCAATTCCACGCTATCGAAGAATTTATCGGGATGTGCATCCTTCATGATGGTGCGGTAAATGGATTTGAGTTCCTTCAACTCGGTTGTTTCTGTAACACCAAGTAGTTTTCTGTAATCGTTAATCTTCTTCATAGTTTTTCAGTTTGATGTTTTTAAGGGAGTGGTTGCGGCTCGCAATTTCCTCAAAAAAGTTCGCGAAAGTAGATCATCCTGATTGATGGGCAGGACGGGACTTTCCGCAATTCCCTTGCAATCAGGGAAAATTGCGGTTTCATGGCGGAGATGAAATGGCCTAAAGACATTCAATAAAAATCTATCCATGCAACATTTATCGGCATTGCGCTTCCTCCATACTGAGAACTGATTTAGAACAAGTCTTTTTATTTATTAAGATGAATCTTCCCTTCTTTACACCGAACAGAATTTCGCTCCACCATGCTTCCTTCTGAATAGTCTCCAATCTATGGAAGCCTTGGTTTCGATCAATGCTTTTGTCGATAGCTGGCCGAATGTGCGGTTTGCGTGTAGCACGGTGAGAATAAATTTGAACAAACTATAAGTTTGCCGCGCCAATTATCAAAGAACAAGGCACAAACATTTTAGATGGAACCAATTGTAAAACGCAAAGCGGGCGAAGTTTCAAAAATTCTCCAACTCCTGAACGAAAGTGCCACACTCGCCATGGCGCGTATGAGTCGCGAACTGGCCATGCAAGGTCACGATGTGATAAGCCTCTCGCTGGGTGAACCCGATTTCGATACACCAGAATTTATTAAGCAAGCTGCTAAGGATGCGTTGGACAAAAACATTACGCACTATCCTCCTGTAAATGGATTTGCAGAGGTGCGCGAGAGCATCGCGAAAAAATTTCAGCGCGATAACCATCTTCATTACCATGCCGATCAAATTGTAATTTCTACCGGAGCGAAGCAGAGTATTGCCAATGCAATACTGGCCTTAGTTAACCCTGGCGATGAAGTGATTATGCCATCCCCTTACTGGGTTAGTTATGCTGAGTTGGTGAAGTTTGCGGGTGGAATTCCGGTCCCCGTTAATGCAACTGTGGAAAGTGATTACAAGATCACACCGGCACAACTTCAGGCTGCCATCAATCAAAAAACGAAACTCATTATCTACTCCTCGCCATGCAATCCAACGGGAAGTGTTTACACGCAACAGGAACTGGAGTCGTTTGCAGAAATCATTGACCGCAAAGAAGAATTGTACGTCATCAGCGATGAGATTTATGAGCTGATAAATTTCAGCGGAAAAACGCCTAGCATGGCATCCATTGCAAACATGTATGAACGCACCGTAACCGTGAACGGAGTTTCGAAAGCCTATGCAATGACGGGCTGGCGCATGGGCTATATAGGTGCGCCTAAATGGATAGCCGATGCCTGCACTAAAATGCAGGGTCAAATTACAAGCGGCCCCAACTCCATAGCACAAATGGCCACCAAAGTGGCAGTTGAAGCAGATTCATCTACTGTACAGCACATGGTCGAAATTTTCAGGATGCGCAGAGACATGATGTATAATTTGCTGAAAGAAATTCCCGGTATGAAAGTCAATTTGCCTGAAGGAGCATTCTACTTTTTTCCCGATGTATCGGCTTACTTCGGCAAGAGCGATGGTGTAACTACCGTCCGCAACGCAACCGACCTGAGCATGTACATGCTGAGAAAAGAACATGTGGCCGTGGTGACGGGCGAAGCTTTCGGTGATGAAAACTGTATCCGTATTTCTTACGCGACATCTGATGAAAAATTGAGAGAGGCAGTGCGCAGGATAAAACGTGCGCTGGAATCACTTCACTAAAAAATCACTACCATCTGTTTATGACAATTTCGAAAGAAGAACTTTTGCACCTGTTTGAAAAATGGAATTCGCTCACCGCACTTGTGGTGGGCGATGTTATGATTGACTGCTATTATTGGGGTAAGGTGGAACGCATTTCTCCCGAAGCGCCCGTTCCTGTCCTTCATGTGCAGAAAAAAGAATCACGGCTGGGGGGCGCAGCTAACGTGGCCCTCAATGTAAAAAACCTTGGAGCCACACCCATCATCTGTTCAGTGGTGGGCGATGGCAGTAAGGGAGATGTGTTCCGGAAAATTTTGATGGAAGGAAATTTTTCTACCGAGGGCATCATTGATTCTATAGAACGGATGACCACAATGAAGACCCGGATAATGTCCGGCAGCAACCATCTGTTGCGTGTGGATGAAGAGATAACCACACCACTCAATGCTACGGACGAGCGGAACTTGCTGGAATGCATACGCAACATCCTGAACAAACAAAAGGTGGATGTTATCATTATGGAGGACTATAATAAGGGTGTGCTTACACCCAAAGTGATAGAGACTGTGATTGCCATTGCGCAGGAAAAAAACATACCCACTGCAGTGGACCCCAAAAAGGAAAATTTCTTTGCCTATAAAAATGTAACCCTGTTTAAACCCAACCTCAAGGAATTGCTTGAAGGATTGAAACTGGACTTCGGGAATGAGGACAGTACTGCATTAAAAAATGCAATAGTGGAATTGGAACAAAAAATTTCGAACAGCATTTCGCTGGTTACACTTTCGGAAATGGGAGTGATGGCCAAATCGCAACAAGAGTTCGTGCACGAACCTGCGCACCCGCGCGAAATCATGGATGTAAGCGGTGCAGGCGATACAGTAATCAGCACCGCAGCTCTCGCCCTGGCGGCAGGGGCCGATTTACAAACCATTACTTCGCTTGCCAACCTTGCTGGCGGGCTGGTGTGCGAAAATGTGGGTGTGGTTCCAGTGGATAAAGAACATCTTCTGGAAGAAGCCTTGAAGCAAATTGCCTGACCATGGGCTGGCCACAATTTCGCGAACGGGTTAACCTCTATCTTTTCCAAAACAAAGAAAGAACCCTTGGCATTTTCAAGTTTCTGAACATTACCGTAACCCTAGTTGCACTAGGCACGATGGTGTGGATGTATGGCTTCCACCTTACACCAAGGCAGGAGCATTTGGCTTTTCTAATCATCAAACTTTCGTTCGGGTTTTATGTACTTCACTACCTCACCAAGGTGGTGTATGATTTCCATCCGCGGCAGTTCATGAAGCGCACATGGTTCGAGGGGCTTATGATGGCCGTGCTGTTGGTGGAAGGAGCCAGTTACACGATTACAGGTTCGCTCATTATCGGGGCATTGTTCGAGAGCATTGGCATAAGAGGCTATGCAAGCCTGAGTGCACTTATTATACAAGCGTATTTCCTGGTGGTGGTGATTACAGAGTTTGTGCGCAACAGCGATTTGTTTCCACGAATCCGCTTGAACCCTGCCATCATTTTCGTATTGAGTTTTGTGTTCATCATTCTTGCCGGCACAGGTTTGCTGATGCTGCCGGCCATGACTGTGGCGGGTTCCATTCCATTGGTGGACTCCATGTTTACAGCCACCAGTGCCACTTGCGTTACAGGACTTATGACGGTTGATCCCAATGATTTCACCTTCAAAGGTCAATTCATAATTCTATGCCTGATCAAACTGGGCGGAATCAACATCATTGCTTTCGGTGGGTTTCTTGCGCTGGTCGGCAAACTGGGTGTGGGTATACGGCATCACCGGGTTATCGAGGGCTTTGTAAATAAAAACAATATACTTTCGGCAAAAGGAATGTTGGGCAAGGTGATATTGTGGACCACCAGCATCGAACTATTGGGTGCGGTGCTTATCTACTATTTATGGGACCCGCAGGTGGTGTGGTCGAGCAACGGTGACAAAGTTTTCAATTCCATTTTTCATGCAATGTCAGCATTCAACAATGCGGGCATTTCACTTTTTACTGATGGTTTTTACAACGAAGCATTGCGCTACAATTACCTGATTCACTGGATTCTTATTCTGCTCATTTTTTTTGGTTCACTAGGCATTCTTGCCATCTTCGATTTGTTTGAACCACAAAATCTCCGCAGCCGGCTTAAGCATCCGTGGAAGCAGATAAATTTTTCTACCAAGATTGCACTGTACGTTTCCCTGCTCCTCGTTTTTGTAGGGGCTGTGTTGTTTTTCTTTTTCGAAAGAAACAATACATTGGCAGAGCACAGCACATTCGGAAAAATTACTGAATCATTTTTTGCCTCAGTTAGTCCCCGCACAGCCGGCTACAACACCGTGCACTATGGGTTGATGTCCATGCCTGCCGTTCTTCTTACCGTTAGCCTCATGTACATAGGAGGTAGCAGCAGTTCGACAGCAGGCGGTATCAAAACCAGCAGCCTTGCTATTATTTGGGCCGATGTTGTGGCCACCATGCGTGGCCGTCCCACCACCATCTTGTTCAAGCGCACCATCAACCCCGTATTGAAATCAAGCGCCTATTCCATTGCTATCATTTATGTGCTGATGAATTTCACCGGTTCCATTTTGTTGAGCATCACGGAAACACAAATTCTTGCCACACCGGGCTACAACGTGATGCATCTTGTATTTGAACAAGTTTCGGCTTTTAGCACTGTGGGTTTGTCAATGGGAATTACTTCGATGCTTACAGAAGCCGGCAAGTACATCCTCATTGGCTCCATGTTCGTTGGCCGCGTTGGAACTTTTACCATTGTCTTTGCATTGGCGGGAAAATTTGTTCATGAAAAATTCAAGTACCCCGAAGGGCAAACCATAGTGGGTTAGTTGAAAATTATCAAATCGTAAATCACAAATCTTAATTCATTACAGCAATCGTGATAAAGCAGGTAAAACCATATCACCGCGAAGGCGGAAAAAAAGAACAGGTGGCTGAAATGTTTGACAACATTGCACACAGTTATGATTTTCTGAATCACTTTTTTTCGTTGGGTATTGATAAAGTATGGAGGAGGCGAGCAATAAAAATCCTTCTTGACGAAAAGCCAGGTAAAGTGCTGGATGTGGCCACAGGAACCGGTGATTTTGCATTGCAACTGGCCAGGCACAATACCCACATACAGATAACAGGGGTGGATATATCGGAAGCAATGCTTGAAGTAGGGAGAAAAAAAGTGGCGAAAAAAAACCTCACTTCTCGCCTGGAGTTGAAACAAGGTGATGCTGAACATTTGCCTTTCGATGATAATGAATTCGATGTTTTTACAGTTGGTTTTGGTGTCAGAAATTTTCAGGATCTCGAAAAAGGGATGAAGGAAATGTTGCGTGTGCTGAAGCCGGAGGGACTTGGAGTTGTTCTTGAATTTTCGCGCCCCAAAAAATTTCCTGTCAAACAATTGTTCCGTTTTTACTTCCGCAGGGTGATACCGGTGGTGGGCAAACTGGTTTCTAAAGATGCCCGCGCTTATACCTACCTGCCTGACTCGGTAGAGGCGTTTCCCGAAGGTGAAGATTTTCTTTCAGTGATGAAGCGCTGCGGATACCACGACACAAAGTGCATTCGCCTCAGCGGTGGTATTGCAAGTATTTATCTTGGGAGGAAATGAATGTAACCGTATCACCATCGCGCATTAGCGGAAGAATAAAAGCACCCGGAAGCAAAAGCATTGCCCAACGAATGGTGGCAGGTGCGCTGCTTGCCGGAGGCAAAAGTGTGTTGCGTGATTTTCCCAAAAGTGATGATTCTCTGGCAGCACTTTCTGTTGCCCATGCATTAGGTGCGGGGGTGGAGTGGGAGGGAAGTGATGTACACATTACAGGCGGATTAAATCCATCAGGTGCTGAAATAAACTGTGGTGAGTCGGGGCTTTCATCACGCATGTTCGCCCCCATCATGGCATTGTGCGGAAAGGAAATGGTGCTTAACGGACGTGGTTCGCTGCTCACCCGTCCGTTCGATTCTTTGGAGCCCATTTTTTCTCAACTCCATGTTGCACATTCCATCAGCAATGGAAAACTTCCGCTCACCATTAAAGGGAAGTTGCGCGGTGGTGAAATCCAACTGGATGGAAGCATTTCTTCACAATTCCTAACCGGGTTGTTGTTTGCCTTACCCTGTGCTAAAGAAGATTCTGTGGTGCGTGTAATAAATCTACAGAGCATTCCCTATGTACAGATGACTTTGGATGTGCTGAACCAATTTGGTGTGAATATCCGTCAAGAAGGTTTCCATACTTTTTTCATTTCCGGCAATCAACAATTTTTGCCTATTGATGAAACAGTTCCGGGCGATTGGAGCGGTGCCTCTTTTCTACTTGTAGCCGCAGCACTTTGCAGTGACGGGGGACTTGAAATCGAAAACCTTTCCAACCACATAGCCCAAGCCGACTCAGCCATAATTGATGTGTTGAATGAAGCCGGAGTTAAGTTCAAATTCACTCAATCTGGCGTCCACAATTTTCCACCTTCGGTCACTGGTCTTCCCTCTTCAGTCTCCAGCCATCTTTCTTCATTCACATTCAACGCCACACATTGCCCCGACCTTTTTCCACCGCTTGTTGCATTGGCAGCATTTGCAGAAGGCATTACCACCATAACAGGTGCAGCACGCTTGAAGCATAAGGAAAGCAACCGGGCAAAAGTTCTCATGCTTGAATTTGCAAAAGCCAATATCCGCATCGCTGTTCGGGACGATGAAATGAAAATTTATCCTGGCCCTGTTCGTCCGTGCATTATCAACTCACACAACGACCACCGCATTGCCATGGCAGCCGCTATTTTGGGATTGGCAGGAGCAAAAACAACTATTAGAGGTGCAGAGTGTGTTGCGAAAAGTTTTCCCGATTTCTGGGATTTGTTGCGTTCTATTGGCGCAAGAATTTCGAGCTAGGAATTTCGAATAAAAAATTACGAAGTACGGTGCGTAAGGACTTGGACATTCGTAATTCGTAGTTCGGAATTTTCTTCTATTCCTTCCCCATAACGTAAATATCCTCCTCCTGGTTCAACAGCATTTTTGAGTACCGGGGCTCGCTGGAAATGTTTGTGATCTGTGGAGTGAAGCCTGCTGAGGCAAGCCGATCTTTGTAGTCCTTCGCATAAATCCTCACATGATCGTACTGGCCGAAAAGCCTTTCCTTTTCTTTAGGATCAGTCACCGAAAAATCTTCTATCGTTTTGGTAAGCACAGGCGAAACCGGGACCTGTAGCAAGGCAATGCCTCCTGGTTTCAGCACACGGCAGAGTTCATTCATGGCAAGTTTGTCGTCCACGATATGTTCCAACACATGATTGCATATTACGTAATCGAAATGGTTGTCGGGAAACTCAATATGTAGGATGTCCATGTACTGCACGTGTCCGGCATAGGTGTATCCAGGATCCATCCTGTCCACGCATGCATATTCAAGATGAGAAAGCTTCAGGAGGATATTGGACAAGTGTTTTTCAGGAGCCACATGCAGCACTTTGGCTTTGTGTGCAGCGTCAAACATTTTAGTGTGGTCGCGGAGATAGACAAGAATCAATCGCTCACGGTCAGAAGAAAAGCACCATGGACATGCAGTATTTCTGCGGCCACCTCCTATCACTTTATTCTTGCGCAACACTGGAAGATCAAGACCATAGGCCCTCATTTTGCCGCTTGAGCGTTTGCAATACGCACAATAGTATTTCACACCCAGGTATTGAAGCGATGAAACACGGGACTTGATGCCGTGGGGTATCAATGATTTAAGAAAAGCTATCACTGGACGTTTCCTTGCATTAAAAAATTTCAGTCGGCAAGAATAATGGAGAAAGGAGAAAGCGGCAGAAGACCGGAGACCATTCAATGCGCATACGATATTCCCACCCTTCGGGAACTGATTACCATTTACCGATTACGGACGGCACCGATTACCAGCCTATCCTCTCACCACCACGCCCATGGAACAAAACTTTTCGATGCGTGCTTTGATGCGTTCTTCAGGATCTTGCGGCAACAGAAGTTCGAGTTGTTTTTTTATTTCCTTTTTCACCGTTTCAAAAATAACCTCCGGTTGTGCATGAGCTCCGCCTACGGGTTCGGGAATTATTCCATCCACCAACATATTGGCCAGCATATCGGTAGCAGTGAGTTTAAGAGCGTTGGCGGCATCCACTTTATGATCGCGGTTCCGCCACAGAATAGAGGAACATGACTCGGGCGAGATAACAGAGTACCAAGTGTTTTCAAGCATAAGCACTTTATCGCCAATTCCAATTCCCAATGCACCACCGCTTGCACCCTCGCCTATAATTATGCAGATGACGGGGACACGCAGGCGCATCATTTCAAACAGATTGCGCGCAATAGCTTCACCCTGGCCGCGTTCTTCAGCTTCAATTCCCGGGAAGGCACCAGGAGTGTCAATAAGTGTGACGATGGGTTTGTTGAATTTTTCCGCAAGCTTCATCAGCCGCAATGCCTTGCGGTAGCCCTCAGGATTAGCCATGCCGAAGTTTCTGAACTGCCGCAGTTTGGTCGTGTTTCCTTTTTGCTGACCTATGAACATCACACTTTGGCCATCGAGAAAACCGAATCCACCTATCATAGCCTTGTCATCCTTTACTGTTCGGTCGCCATGCAGTTCAATCCATTGCCCGCTTGTTATGTAATCAATGTATTGAAGCGTGTATGGCCTATCGGGGTGGCGGCTCACCAGCACACGCTGCCAGGGGTCGAGGGCTGAATAAATTTCTTTCGTTTTTTCTTTCAGCGCTTGTTTCAGGTCGGCAATGGTTTTCGACATGTCCACCTTGGTTTTTATTTCGGTCTCCTTCACTTTTTCAATTTGTTCAGTGAGTTCCTTGATTGGTTCTTCAAAGTCGAGATAAGTAGTGAGGGACATGGTTGGAAGTTGAAAGTTAAATCCCGATAGCTATCGGGATGAAAGTTGTGCTGATGGGAATCTGGAATTTGGTCACGATAGCTATCGGTAATGGAATTAAAATTCAGACCAAAAGTATAGCGGTCGAAATAAATAAGAAATTCATCCTTCTAAATTCGCCCCCCAAATTCCATCCATGTCCGATTCCATTCTTTTTTCTGTGCGGGATTCGTTAGCCACTGTCACCCTCAACCGTCCGGAGGTATTCAACAGTTTCAACATGTCCATGAGCGGGGCTTTTATTGAAAGGCTGCGCCATTGTGCTATTGAAAAAGACATCCGAGCAGTATTGATTACCGGGAATGGAAAAGCCTTTTGTGCGGGACAGGATTTGCAGGAAGCTATTGACAACAATGGTCCCGGTCTCAAACGAATCATCAGCGAAGGCTTCAATCCCATAATCAAACTTATAAGAAGTCTTGAAAAACCAGTGATAGCAGCAGTGAACGGTGTAGCAGCAGGTGCAGGAGCGAACATTGCACTTGCATGTGATCTGGTGGTGGCTTCCGAAGGTGCTTCTTTCATTCAGGCGTTTTCAAAAATTGGTTTGGTACCCGATAGTGGAGGTACTTTTTTCCTGCCACGTCTCATGGGGTTCCAAAAGGCATCAGCGCTTATGATGCTGGGCGAAAAAATTTCCGCTTCTGATGCGGAGAGAATGGGAATGATTTACAAGGTATTTCATGATGTAGAATTTATGGAACGTGCAATTGTCCTTGCTATTTCATTAAGTAAAATGCCCACACGAGGACTTGCACTTACCAAACAATTGCTCAATCAATCCATAACCAATTCGCTTGAACAACAACTCGTGCTTGAAGAAGAACTACAAATTTCCGCAAGCCAAACACATGACTATAAAGAAGGAGTGAGTGCTTTTCTGGAGAAGAGGAAAGCGGTGTTTGTTGGGGAGTAAGCAGTTGACAGCGGGCATTGGACACTAGCGGACGGACACTGAGAAATTAAATACCCCAACTCTCCAACTCACCAACTTAAAAAAAATGGAAAACCCCAACATTTACCCAATCGGCAAATTCATTATGCAAAGGCCGGTTACCGAAGAATCTCGGAATCATTTTATTACTGAGATTCAACTTTTGCCTGAGTGATTGTATGAAGTGGTGGCACAATTGACCAACATTCGAATGCCTGAAAAGCAGGGCAAACTTGAGCAATCCTACCGCGAAGGCGGGTGGACGGCAAGGCAAATTATTCACCACCTGCCTGACTCACATCTGAACATGTACATCCGCCTAAAGTGGACACTAACTGAAGTTCATCCCACTATCAAACCTTACAACCAGGATATGTGGGCCGATTTGGATGAAGCAAAACACGGTGATATAGAAGTATCGTTGACATTACTGGAAGCCCTGCACGAGCGAGTCAATCGCACATTGCGAAAGTTGAACGTCATAGATTTTGAGCGCACTTATTTCCACCCTGAATTACAACGAAACCTTACGCTTGATGAAATGGTACAGATGTATGCATGGCACGGCAACCATCATGTTGGTCAGTTGAAAGTGATTGCTGCAATGTTGGATTGAAGGATAAGAAGTGTCACACAAAAAGCGCTGATTACACTTTGAATCAATTGTGTTAATGATCATTTGTGAGTGCAAAAACCACTGAGTGAAAATTGATTGTCTGTAGCGTTCCTACGACACTTAAAAGGCATCAAAATTCTTCACCAACAAAAAACCCTGTGCTCTCACACAGGGTTTTTCAATAATCTTTTTTTTGAATCGTTGGCGGTGGCTGCTTTCTGCCAACTCTCCCCTGCCAACTTTCTACTACCTCATCACCGTCACGCTCCCAGATTTCTTGAATGCGTCTCCTTCGTATCCTTTCACTTTAACCAGATAGTTATATACACCATTGGGCACAAAGTATTCTCCGCTATCGTTGTCAGCAATCCATGGTGTGGTTACATCGGTGGTCTGGAAAACAACATCACCCCAGCGGTTAAATACCAACAACTCAAATTCGCGGATGTTTGCGCCTTGCACCAGCCACACATCATTTATTCCGTCACCGTTGGGTGTAAATGAATTCGGGATGTAGATGATAACCGGTGCTGTCACCAGGTAATAGGCATTGGATGTACAACCAATTTCATTCACCACGGTGAGCATAGTGGTGTATTGTGCAAAACCATCGAACTGGTGTTCCACTGTTTCGCCTTCTGCTGTAAAGTCATCACCGAAATCCCAAAGGTAGGTGTACTGACAATCTTCAGGGTTGCATGCGGGTTCCGGTGTGGCAATAAATTCAAAGAGGCTTGCACCGATTTCTTCCGCAGTAAAATCTGCTGTAATAGGCATCACAATAACTTCCACGCTTGCAGTTTCTTCATCACCGCAGATGTCGGTGGCAATAACGGTGTAAGTGTTGGAACCTGCGAGTTGAGAAAGGTTCAGCACATCACCGTTTTGTCCTCCCGGTGTCCAATCGTAAGTGAAACCACCTTCACCACCCGTTGCCAACGCCCACACCTGCGCGCTGCCGTTCACACATACTGAGGTATCGGCACTGGTCACTACATCAATAGGTACATCGGGTATTGTGATGGTCATTGCATCATCATCGCTTGAATTGCATGCATCAGTAACGAGCACACTTACTTCTGCTGTTTCATAAGTCTGTATATCGAAAGTTGCACCTGTGCCTTCCTGTGTTCCATCCACGTACCATAGATAAGAGTATCCACCTGCACCGCTCAATATCTCCACATCAATAGTATTGGTGGTAATGCAGGATGAGGTGATGTCTTCGCCCACTTCAATCAAAACTTCGGGGTTGATGATTTCGATAATCACGTTGTCAGTTGCTGTGGCACCACAGGCATCGGTCACCAAAAGATTCACGGTTGTAGTTGTATCGCTTTGGAAGTTGTTGAGCGTTGATCCATTGTCAACTGATGAACCCCCTTCAGTCCATGAATAAGAGAATGTGCCGCTTCCTGCACTCACATCGGGGGTGATGTCAAACTCGGTTAGGCAATTGCCCGTAAGTTGGTCTATAAGTTCAAGTTCGATAGGAGGGGAGTCAATGGTGACGTTGATGTAATAGGTTTCAAGCTGGCCGCAATTGTCACCTACCTGTAGCATCACCGTTGAAGGTACGCTGTAGGTAGCAGTCAGGATATTGTCCCAATCCCATTGCCATACGTTATCTATATACCATGTGTACCAGTAAGGACCGCTGCCACCACTTACTATCACTTCAATATCGGCAGCCAATCCACAAGGGGCAACAATGTCGGTGGGTACATCCACAATCATGTCCGGAACATTCAATGTGACGTTGATGACATCGGTGGCAACGAATCCGCAGCCATCGGTTACCTCCACATTTATCTCGCCTTCACCATTCCATGAACTGTATCCCACACTGTTTTCCCATCCCCAAAGGTTGTTGCCATCTTCATCAGACCAGAAGTAATCATAGTCGCCATTTCCACCAGTTGCGATGCAAAAGATAGTAAGCCAGTCACCGCAATTCAGTTCAAGGTCGGGAGAGTCAATGGTCACTTCAAGGTTAGGAAAATCGAGAATAACAATAGTAATGTCTGCATCGTCACTTGGCATGCCGCAGGTATCGTTTACTATCACGTTGTAAGTTGTCGTTAAGTCAGGCATCACATTAATTACCTGTGTGTTTTCACCGGTGCTCCAGTCGAAGGAGTAGTTACCATAACCACCTTCGATAGTAGGTGTAATATCAATGCTTGCCCCTAAACATATTTCTTCAGAGTACCCGGTTACCACCAAAGGATCGGCAGTGTCCCATATTTCAAACTCAAAATTGGACGCCAGAAAAACCCCAGCGCATTGTGCAAAATTCAGGATGTCCATGTACACTGTTTCCACACCTTCCGATATACCGTCTTCAAAAGCATCGAGTGGGAAAGAAACTTCCATTACATAAGGATCGAACACTACCGAGTCGGGAAGAGTTGTGTAGTCCACATCCATTATAGCCGTTCCGCTGTAATCAATGTAGGCTATCAGTGGTGTGCTTACATCACCGGTCTGCGGGCGTGCGAATGTGATAAATGCATCACCGCAGTCTTCAAACAAGACATTACCATCGGGTCCGCCTACTTCAAATTCGATGGCTACTTGCACTACGAGATTGGAACTGAAAGATTCGCTTTCAAGAAAAACTCCTGAGTCAAGAATTCCATCGCCTGAATCGCAAATTGCAAGTTTGATATGGTACTCCTGGCCGCATTGCACCACAGCCAAAGCCTCAAGCACATCGGTGTAGCCATCGTATTGCATGTAGTAGGGATTTGTGTAGATGTCCTCATCTTCATTGCCCCAGAAGTATCCATCGCTGGGAGTGTCCTGGTTGTAGTACTCACAATATTCACATGGGCCGGCATTTCCGCTTCCGTTATTGATGGTATTGATGCCCACGCTAATGGTAGTGCCGGGAATCAGCGCAATGTTGTCCGCATTGTTTTGATAAGAACCGTTTATGCCAGGTCCGCTTATGAAGAAGCCGAACACATCATTGAAACTTGAATTGGCGTATGAATCATACTCATCAGAAGACCATACGTAGTTGAAGCGGATGGTGTCGCCTAGCGGAATGAAATCAAATTCGATGATGATCCAGTCATTGACGGATGAACCTCCAGCACTCGTCACCAAATCCACCAGATCAGGATCGGTTCCGCTGTAAAGACCGTTGCTGGCTCCGGTATAACCTGTTTGGGTGTTGGGGCCTTGTGCACCGTCACAACTACCAGTTGACATAAGGTAACCAGATTCAATACCCAGATTGCAATCCGGACATTCAAAACCACCCACTTGCACATTAGAGGAGTTAGCTGAACCACCGTTGTAAGTAATGTTGGACACGCTTACGTTTTGACCCAACAGCACATCCTGGACATATTGTTCGATGGTCATGTTGTTGGTGACAACGAGTTGGGACTGCGCTGCGGTGGCGAAAATCATCACAAGGGCAATGCTGTAGAAAAATCTGGTAACTAGTTGTTTCATTGGTTTAAAGGAGTTAACGCGATGATAGACTGATTGTGTTTTAGAAAGGTTGCTCAAAAGTGCGACAATATGACGCAAGGTTTTCAAACAATTTTTTTAGACTTTTCCAAAGGGACTTTGTCATGAACGGGATATACCTTTGACCACCATCAAACACGAAGTAATGCCGGCCATTGTTCTCAACACTATTTCACTTACCCATTTCAAGAATTACAACGAGTCTGAACTTGAATTTTCGCCAGGTATCAATTGCCTTTTGGGGGACAATGGATCCGGCAAAACCAACGTGCTGGATGCCATTCATTACCTCGGTTTTTCCAAAAGTTATTTCAATCATGTGGACAGCCAGAACATTTTACACGATGAAGAATTTTTTATCCTGCGTGGAAATTTTTCTTGTGGCGAAAGTGAAGATGAAGTGAGTTGTTCCGTGCGCAAGGGCCAACGCAAAATCCTGAAACGAAACAAGAAGGAATACGAAAAACTGGCTGACCACATTGGGCTTTTGCCAGTGGTTATGATTTCGCCTGACGATATTGAACTGGTGATTGAAGGCAGCGAAGTGCGGAGAAGATTTCTCGACAGTGTGATATCCCAATACTCGCAGCCTTACCTGCACAACCTTATGGCTTACAACCATGCACTGATGCAGCGCAATAACTTGCTGAAAAATTTTTCGCGCCAACCGCGCAGCGAGCGCCAGCGGTACGATGCGCTTGAGCCTTGGGATATGCAACTGGTAGATTTAGGTACAACAATTTATGCCGAGAGAAAAAAATTCGTGGAGGCATTTACGCCCACTTTCTCCTCGTGGTATCAGCAGTTGAGTGGAGGAAAGGAAGTCCCCGCTTTGCATTACGAATCGCATTTGAATGAAACTGATTTTGCAACCCTATTGAAGTCGTGCCTTGAAAAAGACCTTGCACTTGAGCGCACTTCGGCAGGTACACATAAGGATGACCTTGAATTTTTGCTGGATGGTTATGCCCTGAAAAAATTTGGGTCGCAGGGGCAGAAAAAAACTTATCTCATAGCCTTGAAATGGGCTCAATTCGGTTTTATTGCTAATGCCGTGGGTAAACTGCCCATACTTATGCTTGATGATATTTTCGACAAGATGGATGAGAAGCGTACCGCTCATTTGCTCCAGTTGCTTTCCCACGAATTGTTCGGGCAGGTTTTTATCACTGATACCCACCGCCACCGCGTACCCCATTTGCTGAACGAAGCCGGCCTGAACTTCAGGCCGTTCAATGTGCAGAGCGGAATGGTGAGTGAAGAAACGATTCCAATAGCTGTCGAGACTGAAAGCTGAATATGATCTAAGGAATGGGAAGACATTACAACGAACAATCTTTGAAAGAGGTGATCCGCGACATGCTGAAGGCCGGTGGCCTGGAGCGGAAATACGATCAACTGGAAATAGAAAGATGTTTTCGTGAAGTGGTGGGCGAGTTCATTTCCAAACGCATCCGCGAGGTGTTTGTGAAGGATAGGAAACTGATCTTGCGAAGCGATAGTGGTCCCTTGAAGGAAGAGCTGAGCTACAGCAAATCGAAAATTATTGGACTGGTGAATGAAAAGATGGGGTCCGTGGTGATTGAAGAATTGGAGATCCGGTAGTGTGTTTATTTTTTGCCTTGGAAATACCGGATCATTGCTCCGTAATCCATCTGCTTCTGCATCGCGAAAAATGTTTTTGCAATCCGATCCGTTTTAGTATCCCAAGTTTTTGCACTCTCAATCCATTTCGAAAAATACCGCTGGTGACTTCCGGCCAAACTGTTGAAATGTTTCATTACTGAGGCTTCTTCTTCCAAACAGGCCAGCATGTCAGGAGAAAGGATAAATTCAGATTCATCCGTCTCGGTTTTCAACAAAATCACATCGCCCTCTTTTTTTTTCAATGCTTTACGCATGATGTTGTTTATGGGCATGATGTATTCACCTTCGCCCATGGGCAACAGTGCCACCTGGTTGAACGTGTGATTATCCATTGTTCCTTTTACACGAAATGATTTTTTATTATGGGGATTCAAGCGTTGGGCAACATCTGCAGGAATCACGATATAAGTCCAGCCGGTTTTTTCGCCTTGCTTATCGAAACGGTAAAGGGTGCAATGGAGGGTTTGCATGGGCTGAATTGGATTTCAAAGGCGCAAAGGTTCACAAAGGTTTAAACATGACAGGACTTGGGAACAGGTTTGATGTCTTTCATTCTTTCATTTGCAGTCCATGTTGAACCGCATTGTTTTGCTTATTATGGCATTTGTGATGCTCGCTGCTTTTTCATTGCGCAAAAAAAAGTGGAATGATGCAGAATTGAAAGAACAAAAAACCCAACTGGGCAGGCTGATGTTCTTCGATAAAAAACTGAGCAACCCCGATGGCCAGTCGTGCACTGTTTGCCACGCACCCAAAACATCGTTCAGCGATCCTGATCACCTGGCCGTTTCCGAGGGCATGCTCGATGGATTTTTTGTAAACCGCAACGGTCCCACACTTTCTTACAGCGCTTTTGTTCCTCCCCTTCATTATGATAAAACGATGGAAGAATGGCGGGGTGGTTTGTTTTGGGATGGCCGTTCCAATTCGCTCGAACACCAACTCTCGGGTCCTTTTTTCAACATAGCCGAAATGAACAATGCCGATACCGCCATGCTGGTGGCCGAGGTTAGAAATGCGGACTATTACAAATTGTATAAAAGCATTTATGGTAAATCGAAAAGCGATGAAGAAATTTACACGAATATGACCGATGCCATTGCCACGTTCGAGCGCGGAATTTTCATCAACGAGTTCAGCTCGAAATTCGATTTATTCCTGGATGGAAAAGTGTTGTTGAATGAGGATGAAATGCTTGGCCTCGCACTTTTTGGTGGAAAAGCAAAGTGCAGCAACTGCCATTCCTTAAAGCCACAAGATGGCCGTGTTCTTTTTTCGGATTTCAGTTACCATAACCTGGGCGTTGCCCGCAACGAAGCGAATCCCTTTTACACTACGGATATAAGTGTGAATCCTTTGGGGCGGGACGCCATTGATCTGGGTCTTGGTGCAGTGGTGAAAGAGGAAAAACAAAACGGAAAATTCCGTACACCCACGCTTCGCAATGTTCAGTACACCGGGCCCTTTTTTCATAATGGTGCCATGGAATCGCTGGAGGAGGTGGTGCATTTTATCAACACCCGCAATCATGGAATGTTTGCGGCTCCGGAGGTAAAGGAAAATGTGGAAAACGAATTTACCGGCAATCTGAAATTGAGCGAGGAAGAGGAACAATGGCTGGTTGCATTTCTTCTCGCCCTAAGTGATGGTTATGCTGTTGAATAAAACTTACAGCCCACATTGGGTAGAGGAGGGGAAACCAGGGCAGGCCTGTACCTTGCGCACTTCTAAGCATATCCCGCATTATTTATGAAGAAATTTCTACTTGTTTCCCTTGTGTTTGGTGTGGTGTTCGTTGCATTAATTGCTTCTTCGAGCATTGGTGAACCCAGACCTTATCACAACGAAATTGACATGGCGGAGTGGCGCAAAATGATGGAGGGCCAGTTGCCCACAGGTTTCAATTCTGTGTTTGCAGGCAGTGGGAAATGTGCGGGTTGCCACGGTCACGATCTGCTGGAAAACGCCAACGTGACCAGTGGGGGAGTGGACGTAAATCCTACCGATGACTGGCGCGGCACTATGATGGCCAACTCCGCAAGAGATCCTTTTTGGCGGGCCAAAGTGGCTCACGAAATTGCCCTGCACCCACAGCACGAGGATGATATTGTAGATAATTGCACCAGTTGCCACGCTCCGCAGGGTAAGTTTCATTCAGACTTTATGGGCTATGAGCATTATTCGCTCGATACAATGGCCACTGATTCGCTTGCGCTGGATGGGGTGAGCTGCGGGGCCTGCCACCAGCAACGGCCTGATGGGTTGGGGCAATTGTTTTCCGGCAAGCTCAATTTTAGCCCTGATACTATTTGGGGGCCTTATATAAGCGACTCGCTACAGTTTCCCATTTTTTCATCGGCCATGGAAAGTTTCGTTGGCTTTTTCCCGATGGGGCATGAGAAGGTGGCGCAATCAGAAATGTGCGCCACTTGCCACACCCTTCTTACCGAAACCATTGACCTTGATGGAAATTTTACCGGGACTGATTTTATTGAACAGGCCACCTACCACGAGTGGTTGAACTCTGCCTACAACGATATACCCGGAACTGCGCAAGAGTGCCAGGGCTGCCACCTGCCCCGCTTGCCGGACTCTGAAGAAATAATACTTGCTTCGGGTTATGCTTTTCTGCCGGGTCGTGCGCCTTTCGGGCAGCATTGGCTGGTGGGTGGCAACACTTTTATGTTGGAGCTATTGAAGAATAACATTGATGAATTGGGGCTTACTGCATCGGAGCAAAACTTCGATACGGTGATTGACCGCACATTGAACCAACTTCAAACCCAAACGGCCACGCTGGAAATTGAGGAAGGCGAAGTGGATGGCGACACTGCACGCTATGTGGTGAAACTGGCCAACCTGGCTGGGCACAAGTTTCCATCGGGCTATCCATCGCGCAGGGCGTATATCGAATTTACTATGACGGATAATGAGGATAACATCCTCTGGCAATCGGGTGCTTTGCAACCCAACTACGAGGTGTGGGGGCAAGACCCGGAGTGGGAGCCGCATTACGATATTATTACACAAGAAGATGAAGTGCAGATATACGAACTGGTGATGGGCGATGTGAATGACGATGTGACAACAGTACTTGTGCGTGCCCATCATCCCATAAAAGACAACAGGCTGGTGCCGCTGGGTTTTTCTACTGAACACACGGCTTACGACACCACCATGATTGTGGGCAGTGCCGCCAATGATCCCAATTTTAATGTGGCTAATGGAGTGGAAGGAAGCGGCAGCGATGAGGTGCGTTTCCACATTCCGGTGAGTGGTGTGGATGGTATTGTGCATGTGGCGGCTCGGCTGATGTACCAAAGTGTGCCGCCTAAGTGGAACAACGAATTGTTTAGCGTGAGTGCTCCGGAGATTGATCTGTTTGAAGAAATGTACGTGCAGCAAGGGGCCTGGCCGGTGGAGGTTGCCCAATGGGTGGTTTCTTCGGTGCTCACCGGTGTTCCTGCTTTTATGGAGGAAGGTATACGGCTTTGGCCCAACCCCACGGCTTCGGGAAAAGTGGATATCACATCATCCCACGAAAAAATACTTTATATAAAGGTGTATGACGCCCGCGGAAAACTGGTGGGGGAACAACGCGTGAATGCGCTAAAGGCCGAAGTGCTGCTGCCGACCCAGCGCGGTACTTATCTTCTTGAAATAAAAACGGAGAAGGAAACGCGGGTGGAGAAGGTGGTTTCGATGGGCAATAAGCCATAGGCAAAAAGGGGCCGTCTCAAAAGCAATAAATCTCATCCCGAAGCATCGGGATGAGATTTTTTTTTCAGGTGCTTTCCAACGCACCGTATTCCCAATCGCATTCTTGATTAGCATAAATGGTAAAATTCTGACCATCCGAGGCTTAATGCTTTGGCATTAACTAATGTGGCGCCTGCAGCTATGGAGTATGGCAGGGGAAAGTAACCTCTCTAAATTTCTTTGAAGTATTTTTCAAGGCCTCAGCAGGTGTCATCAAGCACTCAGCAGGTCCTTCTAAGCGCTCAGCAGACATTTTCAACCACTCAGCAGAGGTTTTCAAGGCTTGAAAATGTCTGCTGACTGCTTAGAAATGTCTGCTGACTGGTTAGAAATGTCTGCTGACTGGTTGAAAATGTCTGCTGAGGGCTTAGGATTGTCTGCTGAGGGCTTAAAAGGACCTGTTGACTGCTTAGGAAAGACTGCGGGGTCGGGTCATTAGGCTTTTGCCTTAATACACACCACTATAGTAGGGGATTGCAGCTCACAAATACGGAACACATAAAACCCCGTGTAATGGGGGCACGGGGTTCGGAGCAAAAGCAACATTAATTAGGAGGGTTACCCGACTTAACCTGGTAACCACTATGGTGATAATTTCATTTCATGCAAAATTTCCTCATTGCCGTTAGACTTGCACACTGGAGTTTTTACAAATGATAGAGAAATAAAACAAACCCTTCATAAAACACTTCCACCTGTAATTCGTATTTATTCCAAGACTTGAAAACCCCTTAGGGGTTATAGCTTTGTTTTTTCAAAAAGATGACCCCGCAATCCCCCCTAACCCCTCGCGACCGCTACAAGCGGCTGGTCTATTTCTTCCCCTTCAGGCTGCTGGTGCTTCATCTTAAAAGAAACCATTTTCTTCTTTTTTTATGGTTAATGTTATTTGGGTTTGCCAGCGGCACATTGGCGTCAAGGTTTGGGGTGCCACAGCAATTTCTGGTGCCCGAATACCGCGGGGGCACCGGCTTTATCTCCTTTGCCATTGTGGGTTTTGCCCTGGGCGGCTTCATCGAAGCCTTTAACTTATACACCTATATCCTTCATGCCTACCGTTTTCCTTTTATTGCCACGTTGAGCAAACCCTTCTTAAAATTTTCGCTCAATAATTTTATACTGCCCCTTTCCTTTCTCCTCACCTACACCATTACATCTATATCGTTTCAGATCAATGAATTTATACCCGGCTGGAAGGTGCTGCTCAACATCCTTAGCCTCTATGCCGGCATTGCGGTGTTTCTCTCCATCACCTATTTCTATTTCTCGCGCACCAACAAGGAGGCACAGCAATTTGGCAAAGCGCGCAAAAAGAAGAAACACAACCCCGAAACCGAACCTACCGAAAGTCCAGTACACAGCGTACTACATTGGTTTAAACGAAGCCACGCAAGGCAGTGGCATGTAGAGACTTACCTATCGCACCCTGGCCGCATAAGCCTGGCGCGCGATAGCACCCACTACAGCAAAAGTGTGCTCGACAAAGTTTTTTCTCAAAACCACATCAACGCATCGCGGTTCGAGATCGTGCTTGTGCTCACCTTCCTGCTCATAGGCTCCCTGCGCGAAAACCAGTATTTCATTCTACCCGCGGCAGCCAGCGCCCTGTTGTTTTTTACGATGATGCTCATGTTGGTGAGCGCTTTTTTTTCGTGGATAAAAGGGTGGACAATCACCCTCCTGTTCATCTTGCTTTTTGCGGGAAATGTTTTTTACTCCGAACTGCGAGTGCTCACTTACCAAAGCCGCGCCTATGGCCTGGACTACACAGGCGAAAAAGCCGAGTACGATATTCAGAAAATAATAACCGACACAACTCTGGTGCAGGCCGATTTCCAGCACACCGTAACCATACTGGATAATTGGCGCAAGAAGCACAACGCCACCACCCTGCTCACGGGCGAAAAACCCAAACTCATCATCATAAACTGTAGTGGCGGAGGCTCCCGCTCCGCATTTTGGACCATGCGCAGCCTCATGCAGGCGGATAGTATGCTGGATGGAAAACTACTCAACCAATGTGTGCTTATTACAGGCGCATCGGGCGGCATGGTGGGCGCCTCTTACTTGCGCGAGATAATGCTGAGGGAAACAAGGGGCGAAAATTTTTCAGTGCATGATACCCTTTATGCCGAGCACATGGCACTGGATCTCCTCAACCCGGTAATGCTCTCCATAGCCACCAACGACTGGTTTGTGCGCTACCAGAAATACCACGATGGCCCCTTCCGCTACACCAAAGATCGCGGCTACGCTTTCGAGAAACAACTGAAACAAAACACCCGCAACCTGTTTCCCCTTCGCATGTTCGACTACCAAAAGCCGGAAGAGAATGCAGAAATACCCATGATGATTTTTTCACCCACCATTGTAAATGATGGACGCAGAATGATCATTTCGCCACAACCCCTGAGCTACCTCACGGCCGGCAACCGCCTCGATGGAGAAAAAAATCCATTGCCGGAGGATATCGAGTTTGGAAGATTATTTAAAAAACAACGAGGCGACAGTTTGCAGTTTACCACCGCGCTAAGGATGAACGCCACCTTTCCCTACATCTTCCCCATGACATCACTGCCCACCAAGGATCCTATGGAACTGATGGACGCAGGCATACGCGACAACTTCGGATTGAAAACCACCTTGCAATACCTCTACACCTTTCGCAACTGGATAAACACCAACACCAGCGGAGTCATCATAGTGCAGGTGCGCGACTTGCCCAAGGGAATTGATATAGAGAAATCCAACCAATCCCTCTTCAGCCAGTTTACAGCACCGCTCGGCAGCATCTATGGCAACATGACCAAAACACACGACTACAACAGCGAACAAATGCTGCGCTACCTCACAGCATGGTTCGACAACAGCATAGACCTGGTTACCTTCCAGTTGCAACACGATGAAAAAAACTTTGTATCCCTAAGCTGGCACCTCACCGAAGCCGAAAAAAGAACCATACGCTCTGGTGTAAAATCTCCATACTACCTCAAGGAATTGGAACGGTTGGGCAAGATGCTGGAGTAATTCACGCGGGCATAAAAAACTCCTTCGCTTTTTTCACCACAGATTTTATAATGGCTGCATCGGTCTCCGCATAATTCATCTCGAACACATCCGTTTTTATTGGCGATGAAACAGCCACTCTGCCGCTCAGATGATAATCGTGAATGTTCGCAGTGAGCATTGCACTCAAACTCTCCGCTGTAATACCACCACCCGGCATAATGGCAATTTTATCACCCGCCCGGTTAGCCATCTCGCGGATGATTTCAATTCCCTCCACTCCAGTTTTTTTCCCCCCCGATGTAAGAATGCGTTCGCAACCTACAGTCATCACCGCCTCCATTGCTTCGAAAATATCTGGCACTATATCTATAGCCCTATGAAACGTAACTTTCATTGGGAGTGCAACCTGAACAAGATCGTAAGTCATTTTTGAGTTTACTGTTCCATCGCGGGAAAGCAAGCCCAGCACCACCCCATCAGCGCCCATCACTTTAGCATGTTGAATATCTCGCTTCATGGTTTCATACTCATGATGCGAATAGCAGAAATCACCCTCTCGCGGGCGGATCATTACCACCACAGGAATGGTTACGTATTGCTTCACCAGCTGTATAAGCCCGGCTGATGGAGTGACACCGGCAGTGGCCAATGCGCTGCACAATTCAATTCTGCGGGCACCACCTTTCTGCGCGCTGATGCAAGATTGAAGGGTGCTGGCAACAACTTCGATAGTGAACATGGCTAAACTTTAAAGTGTGATTGAAGTCTCAATGGCCAAATGAACAACAATGAATATGAGAATCACACTTTTCATCCTTGCAATGTCAATGAGCATTATAAGCAGATCACAACTCCGCGATAACATCCAGATTGAAAACCTTGTGTTCAAGGGAGCAGGCATTCGAGGCATTGCTTATTGCGGAGCGTTGCAAGAGTTGAAGGAACTGGGACTGACTGCTGGTTTGCGGAGGGTGGCCGGAACATCATCAGGAGCCATTACAGCTTGCTTGCTTGCATTGGGATACACCCCTCAGGAAATTTTCACACTCATCAGTTCAACACGTTTCCAGAAATTCAATGATGGCGGCTATATTTTTATTGGAGGTTCTTTTCGTGTCATCAAAAATTTCGGATGGTATCGCGGGCACACTTTTCCTCAATGGCTTGAAAAACTCATTGACGCGAAAACCAGAAACCGGAATATCACTTTTCATCAATTGTACGAACTCGCCCAGTTGGAAAATCAGTTTCTTGAACTCACAGTGGCAACCACCAGCCTCAACCACCAACAAACCGTTTTTCTTTCCAACCAAACGTATCCCCACATGCGCATTGCCGATGCAGTTCGTGCATCTATGGCTATACCGCTGTACTTCGAGCCGGTCATCATTAATGAAGATGGAAAAAAGATCGGGAGAAAAGAGATGAAACCAACAGATCACATTCTGGTGGACGGAGGACTAACGGCCATTTTCCCGCTCCAGGTTTTTGATTCCATCAGTGGTGAAGAAAATGGAGCAATGAAAACACTTGGTTTGCACGTGGAGTCGGCAGCACAAACCGCTAACGATTTTGAAAACGGAAAAATGGCATCGTTCCCCATTGCCAATGTGCGCGATTACGTTGGAGCCATGTACACCATCATCAAGGAAAATATGTACCGGCAAACTTTCACGGAAACTGATTTTTCACGCAGCATTGCCATTTCCGATTCGGGCATCGGCCCTCGGGTAAAACGGATGAGTGAAAAACAAAAGGAGGCTTTGATGGAAAGCGGAAGAACTTCAGTAAGAATGTTTTTTTTGAAAATGAGTGAACCACAATGACTCAATCCAAAATGGCTTCACCGGCTTTCCAGATTAGGAAAAGCGACACCACCCCTTTCACCACAAAAAACAAGATGGCCCACCAGCCATATCGTTTTAAAAATATCTTGACCTTTTCAGACATGAGGGGGTAAAAATAAGTTTCCAGTTTCGGGTTTTCAATTAGCAATGACCATTCTGATAACCGTTTGTCGGTCGGGCAGGGTTATGGGGAAGAAATTAGCAATGCCTCGAGGTAAGCAATGAAAAAGGGCGAACCATTTGGCCGCCCTCTATTATGCGTTTAAAAATCTCAGTGTTATGCTTCCGTTTCAGCCGGGGCTGGTGTGGCAGGAACTTCAACTGCGGTGAATTTTTTTCTCTCCTGAATGCGTGAGGCTTTGCCGGTAAGCTTGCGGAGGTAGAACAGACGCGCCCTGCGCACTCGTCCGCGTTTCAGCACCGCGATGCCATCAATAAATGGTGAGGCAACTGGAAAAATTCTTTCCACACCAATACCACCCGACATCTTGCGGACAGTAAACGTAGCGGTTGAACCAGTGCCCCTGCGCTGCAGCACTACACCGGTAAATTCCTGTATGCGCTCTTTTGCTCCTTCAACAATTTTATAGCTGACGGTAATGGTATCACCGGATTTAAAATCGGCCAGCGCCTTTACCGGGTTTATTCTGTTTTCAAGCTCTTTAATACGATTCATGGGATTTGACCTATTAGGTGAGAAAATTTGGGGGCGCAATAATACGAAGGTTGCATAGCCGGCAAAACGTCAACGCTCTTTTTGTGGTGTAATCTCCAGTTTTAGTACATCATTATTAGAACTTGAACCGGCAATTACACAGGCCGCTTGTGTTTCCATCGCTTGTGCGACCAAAGCCAGTTATAGGGTTCACGTTTTATTTCTTCTTCCAGCACCTCAAAAAGTTTTTGGGTGATAATGCCTTCTGGTTGCTGACGAGGGTGCTCAAAAAGCACGCGGTATTCGCAAGAATAGTAGCCGCGTTTTTCTTTCCTCACGTAGCCATACACCACAGGGTAGTCAAATTCTCTTGCGTACTTCTCCGCACCGAAATATGCCGCTGTTTCTTGTCCCATAAAATTTACCCACACACATTTTTTGGGATCCCCTGGCGATTGGTCGAAGGCGAGAATCAATGCTTTGGTTTCATCCGCATTGAGCCGAAGGTATTCTCCCGTTTCGCGGGTTGAAACCAGTTTCATCCCGAATTTATTTCTGGTCTCCCGCATTTTGCTATCGAAGAATGGATTGCTCAGTTTCTTGTAGATACCTATCATTTTATGCCTCACTACCATGGGCGTGGCTACAGCCCAAAGTTCCCAATTGCCACAGTGGCCGCCACAAACCACAATGCTTTGGCCCTTTTCCGAAAACCCGTTGAGCACTTCTGGATTGATGTTCTTTACACGAGCACTTGCTTCTTGCCGTGTAATGGAAAAATTCTTTACACTCTCCAGCACCAGGTCGCACAGGTGGCTATAAAATTTTCTGGCAATTGCTTTTATCTCATCCTTTTTTTTTCCAGGGAAACATTTTTCAAGATTTCCCATTACCACTTTTTTCCGATAGCCGGCCACATACCAAAGTACGAAAAACAGTAAATCAGAAAGACCGTACAGCAGTGTATAAGGAAGTTTACTGATGGGAAGTAGCACCAGATAATACAGGAGTTTGTTCATTCAGATTTCCAGTTTCAATCCATCATAAGCAAGACGAACATTTGCGGGCAGCTTTTTTTCTACATCGGAATGGCGGCCTAGCTGGTGGCTGATGTGGGTGAGCCAGGCAGTGGCTGGTTTCAATTCTTGTATAACCGCAAGGGCTTCATCCAGATTAAAGTGCGATGGATGTTTTTCCGTCCTCAGAGCATTGAGCACAAGAATTTCGCTCCCCATTATTTTTTCTTTAGATGACGCAGGAATTTCATTCGCATCAGTGATGTAAGTGAAGCGCCCCATTCGGAAGCCGAGCACTGGAAGCCCGAAGTGCAGAACAGGAATGGGCTGAAAAGGGATACCGGCAATTTCAAACCGCTGGTGCTCCATCCTCACCAGATTTAATTGCGGCACTGCGGGATAGTTAGATTCGCTGAAGGCGTAATGAAATTCCCGCCTTATGGCTTGCTCCACTTGTGCGGTGCAGTAAACATCCATTGTTTTCCTGCCGAAATAGTTGAATGCGCGCACATCATCCAGCCCTGCTACGTGGTCTTTGTGTTCGTGAGTGAAAACCACCGCTTCTATCATCTTCACATTTTCTCGCAGCATCTGTTGGCGGAAATCAGGCCCGCTATCAATCACCACATTTTTTCCTTCATGTGAAATCAGTATGGAAGTGCGCAGCCGCTTATCCCGCTCATCTTGCGAAGCGCACACCTCACAAAGGCAAGCGATAACGGGAACACCCTGCGAGGTACCTGTTCCCAGAAAAGTGATTTGCATGGCGCAAATAAAAGGAGTGACAAGTTATGAGTTGGCAGCAGGCAGGCAAAGGTTCGTCAAACGTTGTGGTGTAGACAGAAATTGAAAAGCCCCGGCATAGAGGCCAGGGCTTTCCAAAAATTCATATACAGTTACTCACTAGTTCAGCGCGTCCTTGTGGTTGCGGAACTCTGGGTCCTTTGCAGCTTTTGCCGCAAGGGAACTGTCTTTCTGTACTGCACTCTTCATGGCTGTGGCCACACCGCCACCATCGCCACTGCGGGCTGCTATTACTGCCCTCAGGTAATCAGCCATTGCAGAAGTATCACCGCTGGCATCCAGGTCGGCCTTTGCACCGGCATTGTCACCGTTCAGCAGTTTGGCAAGAGCGCTGTTGTAAGTCTTGTAGCCGCTCATGTTGTTTACGGCAGATGCATAATCACCGTTCTGGATGTTCACCAGGCCCTGGTTGTACTTCGCCTCAGGGCTGCCTGATTCTTTCCAATACACCACGGCTTGCTTGCGGTCGCCTTTAAGCCTTGTGGCGATTCCCATGTTGTTGCTGGTCTCGGGGCTTTTCTTCAGGCCGTAAGCTTTTGTCCAGGATGATTCTGCATCACCTGTTTTGTTCTGCATGTACTGCACTGCAGCGAGGTTGTTGGTAGCGCGCCAGTCGGCATCGCTCTTGCGGGCCGCTGCCTGGTAAATACTGGTTTTGAGTGCGAGGTCTTCTGTAAGGGTACCGGCTTTCATCAACTCTTCGTAGGTAAGCGAGTCGGCAGTGGATGCGGAAAGGGTTTTAAGCTCGGCATCGCTGTATCCCTCTTCATCATAGGAAACACGAATGATGCATCTGCGCAATTGTGGGAAAATATCTTTCTGGATTTCCTGATATGTCTTCGAAATGTTTTTGATCTCCTGCTCGCGGCTTGGAAGGTCAGTGGTTTTTTCAAGAATGCGTATGATGATGTCGCGGTCTTCAATACCGCTCTTCTCCATGGCTGCGCGGAAACCTTCCCAGTCTTCTCCTTTCGGGTTCATCATAAAAAGATTTTCGGTAACGAAGGCATCGAGTTTCTTCTTCTTCACCATCTCGGTGAGGGCCTTCTTGCCTGCATCTGCCCGTTCCACTGCCAGGTTTTCATTGAGGAAGATTTCTCCTTCTGGTGATGCATAGCTCTGGAATTCTATTTTAGTAATTTTCAACTTGGGATTGGCCTGAACCTCATTGAAGAAGTTGCCAAGCGCCACCATGTCGCTATCGTTTACCTGGCCCTTCTTCAACACGCTGGAGTTGTAGTCGAAATTCACTATAGCTTCTTTAGTGAAATTAAGGGTGCGCACGAAGTTGTCTTTGGCGTAAATGACTTTGTCATCATTCTTCATTAGATAAGGAGTGGTTATTACACCATCGGCAATGGGAACAGGAGCGAAGTCGGCTGTCTTCTTTCCCTGCATGCCGTGGATGCGCAATTCCAGTTTGCTCACGTCCATGGCTGGCTTGTAAGCAATCTTGTCGTTGTAGCTGAAGCTCTTTCCCGTTTTGTACGGAATCATTTCATAATTACCAGCTGCTTTTTCGCCCTGGTAGCCCTTCATTTTATACTTGGTTTCGCCACCATCATAAACAAGCACGGGAGTGGCTTCCACGATTGCTTTTTTAGAGAAGTACTTCTCAGGATATTTTCCGCTGATGCTCAGCTCAATGCTGTCGCCATGCACTTCCAATGGATTCGGTTCGGCTTTAGCCCCCAGTTCTTCAATTCGTTTCTCCATTTTGCCCAGGTTAGCACAGGATGCGAGCACCAGAGCGGAGATGACTGCTACAGCCAAAATGTAAAAGCTGTTCTTTTTCATTCTTTAATAGATTAGTTTTATTATGTTATTGATTCTTTCAAATATTGGGGCAAATCTAATCGTGGCATCTTGTAATGCAATGAAATTGTCAGACAATCACATCCGTGCATCGGTCATTGGTCTCTGGTCATCAGTCTGCGGTCTCAGAGGAAGAAAAATCTTAAACTGGCTGCGAGTGAATTTAGCTGGCAACGGGAGGAAAATTTGAGGAGGATTTGCGCAATTATCTATTGACTATACAACGCAATTGCACAGTGAAGTTCAATACTTCCACCAATAATAAATTAACTTCACAAACTCGTTATTCACTGTTATCAGTCCTTCTTCATCTTGCCACCACGTGTCTGGCTTGAACGCTGCGGCAGGCGCACCATGAAATCGGAGTTCAATTCCAGCATCCTTAAAAATTCCTTCAAATGTGTTTCGTGTTCTGCGCAAGTGAAAATTGCTGGTAATTATGGTGAGTGAATTTATTTTTTCATTCCGGCAATAGTCCAGCAATTCAAACGCTTCATCGCGCGTGGAGTGCGCTGTGGTGAGAGCCACAACGGACGTAGCGGGCACATGATGTTTGTGCAAAAGCATGCGTGTGAGTTGTGCTTCATACATCATGGTATCAAACGCCAGTAACTGCATGGGCACGTTGCCACCGGTACACAGTATGGTGGTTCCAGGAAATTGCACGTAAACATTTGCTGCTTCCATTCCGCGTTCATAACTGTTGCCACCCAGCACTACTATGGCATCTGTTTTTTGCAGAGCATCTTCACACACAAGATAATTGCCCATGCCTCGCAAAACGGGATGACGCAAAAGAAACAACAAAAAACAAATGCTGAAAAAAATAAGCAGGAAGCGAAACCATCTGCGGCTCCATATTTTTTTGAGGAATTCCATAGGGGGGGTTATTTAAGGTGGGCAAATGTGAGGGTGTTGCATGCGGAGGCAGAATTACTGCCATTTATTTTCCACAACAATCCCAATCATGAAGTTGAACAAAAAAAAGCCACCACGCTGCTGCGTGGTGGCTTTCCGAAATTATTTAAGGGATAAATTAAGTGCTTGGCTTTGCCAATTCTAATTTGAGTTTGTCTTCAATTTCCTTCTGCAATTCAGGGTTGTCGTCCAGCAGTTGCTTCACCGCATCGCGGCCTTGTCCCAGTTTGGTATCGCCATAACTAAACCATGAACCGCTCTTCTTGATGATGTTGTGCTCCACTCCCAAATCAATCAACTCCCCAATACGCGAAATTCCTTCACCATACATAATGTCGAATTCAGCTTTGCGGAACGGTGGTGCTACTTTATTCTTCACCACCTTCACCTTGGTTCGCACACCCATCACATTTTCTCCATCCTTTATCTGGGTAGTCTTGCGTATGTCAATGCGGATAGAGGCATAGAACTTCAGTGCATTTCCACCGGTGGTGGTTTCCGGGTTGCCGAACATGACTCCTATTTTTTCACGCAATTGGTTAATGAACATGCAGCAGCAACCGGTCTTGGAAATGTTGGCGGTGAGTTTTCGTAATGCTTTCGACATCAGCCGCGCCTGCAGTCCCATTTGCGAATCGCCCATTTCGCCTTCAATCTCGGCTCGCGGTGTGAGTGCAGCCACCGAGTCAATCACAATTAAATCTATAGCACCTGAACGAATAAGGTTGTCGGCAATTTCAAGTCCTTGTTCTCCATGGTCGGGCTGCGAGATGAGGAGGTTGCCGGTATCCACACCCAACGCTTCAGCATAAAATTTATCAAATGCATGTTCAGCATCAATTACTGCACAGATGCCACCGAGTTTTTGTGCTTGTGCAATGGCGTGAATTGCCAAGGTGGTTTTACCGGAAGACTCAGGCCCATAAATTTCAATGATCCTTCCTTTAGGATAGCCGCCCACACCAAGTGCCACATCGAGGCCGATGGATCCTGACGGTATCACTTCCAGTTTTTCAATGGGTTCATCGCCCAGCCTCATAACCGCACCTCGGCCATAGGTTTTTTCAAGTTTGTCCAGGGCAAGTTGAAGTGCCTTTTGTTTTTCTTTGTTTACTTCTATACTCATGTCTTTTTTTATTATGGCGCAATGTATCGCATCCTCATTGCAGCCTATTTACAACTGGGAATTTTTTCGTAATAATTTTTTAGTGAATTTTTTAAGACTGAAAGTTTGCACCAACAAACCAATCCCGCATTCCACCCCGCTTTTTATCGAGAACCATAACTGTCATCTCAAACCACAAATTATTCCGGCAGATATTTTTTCACCATTCCATAAATTAATGTTCCCAACAGTGCGGCAGCTATGGCCACATAGAAAACGGTGAAGCCTGCACTCGCATTAATAAACAGTGGCCCGGGACATGCGCCTGTCATGGCCCATCCCAGCCCGAAGATGGTTCCACCTGCTAAATAGCGTATCCATCCTTTGTCGTAAAGCATAGGTCTCAAGGGTTCATTGTCAGGACCCTTCCATTGAAAATTTTTAGCTAGAAAAACAAAACAAGCTCCTACCAAAACTGCGGATCCAATCACGCCATACATGTGAAAAGATTCGAAGCGAAACATCTCAATGATGCGAAACCACGAAATCACTTCGCCTTTGGTGAGAACAATACCGAAAACAATTCCTATGAGAAGGTAACTGATGAATTTCATTTTTTGTTGATTGTTGAATTTGGGGTGTTGAATGTTGAATGTTTGAACATGCTTGAAATTGAAATCAAGCACTGAATAACCAGGTGAACATCCACGGAAGAACAAGCCATGTTATTATCAGTCCTCCGGCAAAAAATCCAATGACCGCTATCAGAGATGGCAACTGGAAATTGCTGAGGCCGCTGATAGCGTGTCCACTGGTGCAGCCTTGAGCGTAGCGTGTTCCAAATCCCACCAGCAATCCACCGATAATAAGCAGCACCCATCCGCCATTGGAAGCGAATCCGTGCCAGGAAAAAATTTCATCGGGCTGGTAAGCTGTGCCAGCGCTTTCAATACCAACAGACGAAAGCCAGGCTTCTGTTTTTTCTGAAACCATCACATAAGGATCATCGGACATGTAGTTAAATGCAATGTATCCGCCAATCATTGACCCCAGGATAAATACAAGGTTCCAAGCTTGTTTTTTCCAATCGCCTTTGAAGTAGTCGGACAGTGAACCGGCTCCGGCTATGGTGCATATTGTTTTCAAATTTCTCGACACTCCGAAACGTTTGCCGTTTAGAAGCAGTGCAACCATAGTAAGCCCTATCAGTGGTCCAACGATGTACCAGGGCCAGGGTTGTTTTATTAAATCCATCATGAAATAAAGTGATTGAAACCGCAAGGTATAGAAAGTGAACCCAGCCAGATTTTATTGAATTCGAATCATATTTGAAAACTTAGAATTGAAGTCAACCTCATTTGTGAGGCTAGCGCATTAACTCGCGGGCACTTTCTCTGGCAGCATCCGATAACGATTTTCCACCCAGCATTTCTGCGAGTTCATTCACACGGTTTTCGCCTTCCAGCACTTCGAGATGTGTTGTGGTCGAATTTTTTCCAGTGGTTTTGTAAACTTTCAGATGATGACCGGCCTGGCCAGCAATCTGGGGCAGGTGTGTGATGGCAAGCACTTGCATGTATTGGCTCATCTGGTGCATAATATGGCCCACATTTTTTGCTACTTCACCGCTTACGCCCTGGTCTATTTCGTCCAGAATAATGGTGGGCAGTTTCCGGTATTTGCTGATTGAAGATTTCAGCGCGAGCATCACCCTCGACATCTCCCCTCCCGATGCCACTTCTTTTATGGGTTGAAGTGATGAGCCTTTGTTAGCCCTGAAGAGAATACTGATTTCATCGTTGCCAAGCGCATGGAAATTTTCTGACTTTGTAAGCGTTGCTTTCAATTCAGCATTTTCGAGAGAAAGACCAATGAACGATTTGAAAACTGCTTTTTCAAGTTCAGGGATTGCTTTAATTCTGGATGCAGAAACCTCCAGTGCTAAAACAGAAAGTTCTGATTTTAGTGAATCATTTTTTTTCCTCACTCCTGTAATTATTTCTTCAAAATATTCTGCTGTGTTGATTTTCTTTTGAAGGTCATTCCTAAGCGCGATGAGTTCGCTTGCCGTTTGCAGTGCATGTTTCTTCAACAGATGTTGAAACAGTGAAAGATGTTCATTCACCTGATCAATCCGCTGCTGGTCGAACACCACTTCATCAGCAACCCGTTCGGTTTCGCTGAGCATGTCACGCATTTCAATCCAAGAGTTTTCCGTTCGTTGGTGCAATTCGGCTAGCGTGGAATTGAAAACCGAAACCTTTGAAAGAAGATTTTTTGCGGTTGAAAGATTCGCCAGCACGGCCTGTTCATTTCCATCCAGCAATCCTATAACGGAATCCAAAGTGCTTCGGATGGTTTCCGCATGGGTGAGTGTAACCAGTTCTGCTTGGAGCTCATCCAGATACAGCGTATCCAACTTTGCCTTTTCCAATTCTTCAAATTGAAACCTGAAATAGTCCAGGTCTTGCCTCAACTTCGACTCTTGCGCAATCAATGCATCGAGTTCGGCCTGCGCCTTTTTGTGTTGTGTGAAAATTTCAGAATACTGTTGCCTGATTTTTTCATTCTTCGCGAAGGCATCTACACAACCAAACTGGAATGTGCGTTCAGTAATCAGTGCATTTTCATGCTGCGAATGAATGTCAATTAGTTGCTTGCCCAATTCCCTGAGTGTGTTGAGCTGAACAAGATTGTCATTGATAAATGCGCGGCTTTTTCCTCCCGGAGAAATTTCCCTGCGGAGAACAGTTTGCTCATCAAAGTCGAGGTCGTTGGATGCAAAGAATGAGTTGAGTTTAAATCCTTCAAGATTGAACGTGGCTTCCACCACACACCTGGAAGTGTTGTCTCGAAAAATTTTTGAATCGGCACGTTCACCAAGTGCAAGTTCAAGTGCATCCATAAGTATTGACTTTCCGGAACCGGTCTCCCCGGTTATAGCAGTGAAACCATCATGCAAGTCCACTTCAATTTTATCAATCAAAGCATAATTCGAAATGGTAAGATGACGCAACACAGAATCTGAAATTTGAATTAATCTGCCAACTGCTTACTGCCAACTTTCGACTAGTCCATCATCCCTTCGTACTTCGAGATGTTTCCAGGGTCCACTTGTTTCACCAGGTCGTAAACACGTTGCTTTTCTGCCACTGCTGTGGGCTTGAAGAGTTGGACAATCTCATCGCTCTTGGCATAAAAGAACACCTGCATGTTGTAAGATGATGGACGAATCTTATGCACACTGCGCAATGCCACCAGTGCATCGGCAATTGCGATTCTTGACTTTGCGAAGTCGGAATAGAGTTTATCGTAGCCCTGGCGGTGATAGTTGTACATGCACTCGCGAAGGGGTTTAAAACTTTGCGAAAGGATGTTTTCCACCAGCCAATACCTGTTTTGTTGTGATTTTTCGTTCGACTTCCAACCGGGTTCGGGGGAATTTTGTGCGTTGGCAACCACCGTCTGGCACAAAAGAAAATAGGGTGTTCCTCCTTCCATGGAAAAAGTATCGTAGTCCAGCCCGATGAGATAATGAGCGTAAAACGCGAGCACCGATGATAGATTATCCCGGTGCTGGTCGCTGCTCCACTGCAACAAGGAATTTTCCTGAAAAATGAATTCCAAATCGCGGTCGTTGATGGAAACAAGTGGTGTCTTGTAATCGGAATGGTAGACAGGGCGGCTGCTTCCTACTTGTATCGCGCCCTTGAACTGGCGCTGGTTCACCCACGTTTCAATCGTAATCTGCATAGTGCACTCAATGCGTTCTTCCAGTCTGAAATCGTCTTCTGTCCATTTCCTGCCGTTGATAAATTCTTCAATAGAATTTTCCATGGTTTCGAAAATGGCTTCGTCCCCAATCATGATTTGAGGCTTGATGATACTGACATCACAATTCAGTTCCTGCGCATGGATGCCCAATGAGATTGATATTGCAAACAAGAAAATTGATATTCCCTTTTTCATTTACTGGTGAGTTTTATTATTTCAGAAACGATGTCTTTGGCCACTTGTTTTTTGGGCTTCAACCCGAAGTTCATTGTTTTATTGTTCGGCCAAATTAAAGTGATTTTGTTGGTGTCCGTTCCAAAGCCTGCACCTTCATCATTCAATGAGTTGAGAACAATCATATCAAAATTTTTGGCCACAAGTTTTTTCGTTGCATTCTCTTGCTCATTATCCGTTTCAAGTGCGAAGCCAATAAGCAATTGATCGGGGCGTTTTTGTTTTCCCAGCTTAGCAGCTATATCCGTTGTTGCTTCCAGATTCAGGCTCAGTGCCTTTAACGATTTCTTGATTTTCGATGTGGCCTTATTTTTTGGTTTGAAATCGGCAACAGCCGCAGCCAGCACAGCAATGTCCGTTTCAGGAAAGATCTTTTCACACACTTCAGCCATCTCATCTGCACTTGTCACCTTATGAATTTTGATATGTGAATGCTGTATGAATTGAGATACCGGACCTGATACCAGTTGAACCGATGCTCCGCAATCGGCTAGAGCTCGCCCTATCTCAAAACCCATTTTACCAGAAGAAAAGTTACCAATGAAACGCACTGGGTCAATCATTTCATAAGTCGGCCCTGCAGTCACTAAAACTTTTTTTCCCTTCAGCGGAAGTTCTGGATTAAAGAACGAAACAACTTCCTGAAAAATCTCTTCTGGTTCGGCCATCCGGCCTTTTCCCACCAATCCGCTGGCCAATTCGCCATAACCTGGAGATAGAATCTGATGACCGAATGATTTAAGTTTTTCAATATTTTCCGTGGTTGCCGTATGTATCATCATATCGTGATCCATGGCCGGGGCTAACATTATCGGGCAGCGGGCACTCATGTACACAGCCATCAGAAAATTATCGCACTGGCCGGTTGCCATTTTGGAAAGTGTGTTGGCCGAAAGCGGTGCAACTACCATAAGATCGGCCCAGGTTCCAAACTCCACATGATTGGTCCATAAGCCTGCATCCGGATTTTCGGTAAAATCTGAGTGAACAGGATTTTTCGATAAGGTGGAGAGAGTGAGTGGGGTGATGAAATCAATAGCGGCTTTGCTCATCACCACCTTCACCTGAGCACCGGCCTGTAAGAGAAGGCGAATAAGGAAAGCACTTTTGTAGGCTGCAATGCTCCCCGTTACAGCTACCAATATCTTTTTCCCTTCAATCACCATGGTTCAGAAATGATAAAAGATGGCTTGCACCATCTTTTATCTTTATTCATTGCGAAACGAATTATCAATTGTTGACAGGCTCATCGGGATAGCGCCAGTAGATTTCATCTTCCACCAGTTCCTGTATGGACAGGGCGTTTGACTTTGGCAGGCGCTCGTAGAATTTTGAGACTTCGATTTGCTCGCGGTTCTCAAATACCTCTTCCAGGTTGTCGGCATGGCTTGCAAACTCTTCCAGTTTTTGACTGAGTTCTTCTTTTAATTCCTTGCTTATCTGGTTGGAGCGTTTGGAAAGAAGCACTACGGCTTCAAAGAGGTTTTGATCCACTTTGTCGTACAGTTCGTTGGTGTTGCGCGTAATGGTGGTCTTTGCTGCGGTTGAAGTTTTGAAACTCATTTTTCTTTTTATTGTGTGTCGTTTGATGCGAGGCGTTCCAGCGCCCGGTTACTTTTTTCAGCAATTTCAGCGGCTTCTTTCAGCCATTTGCTCTCGGGAAAAGCGGTCGCGAATGTAGTATAACTTTCTACTGAATCCCTGAACCTCTCTGCCTGCTTACTTTCTATACTATTCAAAGCATATTGGTAGGCCGCCTTTACAATCAGGTACATGGCTTCTTCTTTATAGCTGGAATTGGGATAGGTCTTCTGGAAATCTTTTAGCGACTGGATTCCAGATTTGTACTTTTCCGTTTTAACATAAAGCCGACTCACCTCGAAATCTTTTAACTCCAATTTGGTATTAAGATGACTGACAATGTAGTTGGATGTATCGCGATTGGCAGAGTTCGGATAGCGGTCCAGGAACAACTGAAATTCATCAATGGCCGCTTTGGTTTCGGTTTGATCTAGGCTAAAGTCGGGTGAAAGTTTGTAGCTGCACATGGCGGCCAGAAAAAGGCATTCTTCTGCGTATCTGCTCGTAGAATATGTTTTTGTGAATTGCTTGAAATAATAATTGGCCAGGTAATAATCCTTGATACCATAATGACATTTCGCATAGTAGTAATAGACTTCTTCGGCTCGATCGGTGCCGCGCGTTATGCCAATCAACTCTTCAAAAATGGGAAGGGCCTTGAAGTATTCTTTGCTTTCGTAATACTCAACGGCCTTGGTAAATTTAAATTCCGCATCGGTGCTTTTGACCACACGGCCATATTCGCTGCACGAGACGAATGAAAGAAAAGCGATAAAAAAAAGCAGGAAATTTTTCGACATGGGCGGGCAAAAGTAATTGTTCCCTTTCGTCAGACGATTGGATGGGGAGAACGGATACATGAGATGATTATTGAACAACATTTACGTTTGCGCAGTCATGAAAATTATTTGCATCGGAAGAAACTACGCTGAACACGCTGCGGAACTGAACAATGTGCTGCCGGTTGAGCCTATGTTCTTCTGCAAGCCAGACTCTGCCATTCTTCCCAAAGGCATTCCGTTTTTTATCCCTGATTGGACCCAGAACGTGCAATATGAAATTGAACTTGTGTTGCGCATTAACCGCCTTGGAAAGAATATTAGTGAAGAATTCGCCCCACGATACTTTGATGCTATTGGGTTGGGGATTGACTGGACTGCCCGTGATGTGCAGGAAGAGTTGAAGAAAAAAGGAATGCCGTGGGAGAAGGCCAAAAGTTTCGATGGTTCTGCGGTGCTTTCTGATCAATTCATTGCAGTGGAAGAAATCGGCAACATCCACTCTATTGATTTTGTATTGAAGAAAAATGATGAGTTGGTTCAGAAGGGAAATTCAGCGCAGATGATTTTTTCATTCAGTAAAATCATTGCTCATGTTTCTAAGTTCATGACATTGAAAATTGGTGATTTTATTTTTACAGGAACTCCTGCTGGAGTGGGACCGGTTGTTACAGGAGATATTCTGGAAGGAGAAATGGAAGGAAAAAAAATGTTGAGGGTGAAGGTGAAATGAATCACTCATGCTCCCGCCCTTTAATTTCGTCATTGGCAATCACAATGGGTTCTTCCAGCACAGGTAGTCCTATTAGTTTGTTGAGGTCTGGCTGGCCGGCATCCACCCACGCGGTGTACCACAAACTGCCTAAGGAAATTATTGATTGTTTCATTCTGCGTTCCACCTGGCCATCGAGCATCTCGGTGTATTTGCGTGAATAATCTTCAGAATAAACTTTCATATTGGTTTGGCCACGGCTCTCGAAACTGTACTTCTGGTCTTCGGGAAATTTTTCGTTTAGTTCTGTTTCGAAGCCAAGCACTGAATCCACTGCGGCATACGATTCTTCCACACGATCCCAGATGAAATTGAGCGGTGAAGAAATGTAGTTTGATTTCCCCACGAAGAAATCATACTCATCATGATAAAGTTCCGGCAGGCGCGATTCCCAGAAACCGTGAATGCCGCGTTGACCTGTCTGTTGTCCATTGTAATTAGTTGTTGAATGGAGCGGAACATGTGCATCGGCTACATAGTGACCCAGTTCGGCACTTGTGCGAACAATTCTTCCCACATCTTCATCCTTGAAGGCTTGGGTAAGATTGATGGTGACGAGATAGACGTGCCACGGAACAATGCCATAGGCCCGCAAGGTGTCTTCCGAATACTTCGCCACTGCTTCGGTCCATCTGCGGGGGACGTTTGCAAAAGGATTGCATCCTGTTGTATCGAAACAATAGTGATCGGAATCGAAGTAGTGGCGCTCGGCTTCGCCCTTCATGCTGAGCCTTCGCTTGTCGGGGTCCACACTGTGTTCCGATAAGTAGTCGATGTGTTTTTTGTAGAAGCCGAACATTTCTTCCGGCAGAGTGTTCACTGCAAGTTCATTTATTTTCTTGTGGGCGAAGAAGCCCCAGTGAGGAGTGAAGGAAGTGAGTGTAATGAGCAAGAGGCAAGAGGCCCCGATAAAAATCGGGATTCCGCTACGCTTCACAAAAAGCAATTGGCAAGTGACAATGACAGAAGTGTGGTTGCTAATTGAATCCGTAAAAATCTGTTTGATCCGTTTCATCCGTGTGCTATTGCTTCAGCCATAATCTTTTTGGAAACGAAATCCAGTTTCACGATTGCGCCATCTTTCAAAATGGGAATGCACGGAACGGTGTTGAGTGTGAGGCAATACTTGACATCGCGCTGGATGTTGAGTTTAATTAAACGCCTGCGATGTGATGATGCCCTTAGCAAACTAAGTAAGTGTTCGTCTGCTGCTTTGTAAATGAATTTGGCAGCCACCGTGCTGTCTTCATCGCAATGAAATTTTCTTGAATCGAGAAGACGATCGGCTATGGCACCACCGCATATTGTGTCTTCAAGATTTATTTTATCTTTCCATCCTGATGCAAGGATGAGGGTGTTCTGGTGTTTTTCAATCAGGTATTCGCAAAGCACATCGAGGTTATTGAGACAACCAATTACCACTGTTCTCATATCGCTGGCCATTTGTATGGCGCGGGTGCCGTTGGTGGTGGTGAGTACAATAGTTTGTCCTATAAGCCTGGGATCCATGTACGCATAGGGTGAGTTTCCGAAATCAAATCCTTCTACTACTTCGCCATCGCGTTCGGCTGCGGCTATGTAGCCTCGCCCCAAGTAATCACGCGCTTCTTCCACGGTGCTCACCGGAATGATTTTTTCTACACCATAATGCAATGCGGTGGTGATGGCGCTGGTGGCGCGCAACACATCAATGACTACGCAGATGTCGAACTTTTCTTTATAGAGATAGTACTGCCCGGGAGAGTAGCACACTTCTACGAGTTTGCGTTGGGATAGGGGAGTCAGCATTTCTTTAATGGATAATTGATATTGGACAATTGACCATAGCTAACGCAACACTACGGCTATAGAATTGTACTGCTTTGGGTAGGCTCATGTGTATAATACAGTCGAGGTTTTTGTCATTGCATCCCGATGGCGACCGGGATGTCCATTATCAATTCTTGATGAAAGGCAATGATACTACTTGTGCCTTCAACTTCTTGTCGCGGATGCTGATGAAAATTTCAGAACCGGGTTTTGATAATGCTGTGGGCACGTAAGCCATGCCTATGGGTTTGCCGAGTGAGGGGCTTTGTGTGCCGCTGGTCACTACTCCAATCACGTTTCCTTTTTTATCCAACACGTTGTATCCATGACGGGGGATGCCTTTGTCCAACAAATCGAACCCGACAAGTTTTTTTATTACTCCGTTTTCTTTTTGTGCTTTCAGCGCTTCGGAGTTGATGAAGGGTTTGGTGAATTTGGTTATCCAACCCAGGCCGGCTTCAATGGGTGAGGTATTGTCATCAATATCATTTCCATAAAGACAGAATCCCATTTCGAGGCGAAGGGTATCGCGCGCACCGAGTCCAACAGGTTTGATGCCGTGAGCAGCGCCTGCCTCAAAAATTTTGTTCCAAACATCTTCCACCACATTGTTGGGCAAATAGATTTCGAATCCGCCTGCACCGGTGTAGCCTGTTGCGCTTATCAATATGTGTTGGTGCCCCGCAAATGTGGCCATACCAAAAGAATAGTATTGCATAGATGCCAGGTCAAGGTCCGTAAGTTGTTGCAGCGTGGCTAATGCCTTTGGGCCTTGCACGGCAAGCAGCGATGCTACCCCGCTCAGGTTTTCCACTGTGGCACCGAACGTATTGTGTTTGCCAATCCATTCCCAGTCTTTTTGAATGTTGGATGCGTTGACCACAAGCATATACATATCCTCCGTGCAGCGGTAAACCAGCAGGTCGTCCACAATTCCGCCCTTGTCGTTGGGCAGGCAGGAGTATTGCACTTTGCCAATTACAAGCGCTGATGCATCGTTAGATGTAACGTGTTGAATAAGCTCAAGGGCGCCCGTCCCTTTCACAAAAAACTGGCCCATGTGGCTCACATCAAACACGCCCACTGCATTGCGAACGGTGTTGTGTTCGTCCAGCAGGCCACTGTATTGAACGGGCATGAGGTAGCCGGCAAACGGAACCATTTTGGCTCCAAGTTTTTTATGAACTTCGGTGAGGGCGGTGGTTTTTAGTGGGGTGGTGGTTGCCATTGTAGAAGAGTTGGGATTTGAGATAGGAGAATTTGTACTCCAGGGCAAATAAAAGGAGAAAGGGGGGATGGGGCCCGCATCGCGATGTTTGATTGAACATCACAACATTACTCCACCCAAAACTTCGGCAGCTTCTCCTCAATCTCTATCCCCTCAAACTTTTTACTGGATTGAATTCCTGCGGTGCGCGCCCATGCCGCCATCTTCGCCAAACCATCATGCAATGAAACTGAGGAGTTATCCCCAAAAATCTTTTTCAGTTTGGTATGATCCGAGAACGCGTGTTGCACTTCATTTCGCGGGGCCAGATGAAGGAGCTCGCCCTTCACGCCAAGGACATCGCCCACTGCTTGTGCAAGTTCATTCACGGTAAAAGGATGGTCGGCACCTATGTTGAAGATGTTGTTGTACGCTTCCTTCACATCCACACTTCGCGCAATGTGTGGCGCCACATCACCGATGTAACTGAAAGCGCGTGTCTGTGTGCCATCACCAAAAATGCTTAAGGGAAGGCCCTGCATCAACTGGTTCATAAAGATGCCCACCACGTTCCGGTATTTATCCCCAAGATTCTGGAACTCGCCATACACATTGTGCGGCCTGAAGATGATGTATGGCAACCCCCACATCTCATGCGCACATTTCAAATCCTGTTCTACTGCCAGCTTCGCAATGCCATAAGGATCCTCCGGCTGCGGCATCATGTCCTCGCGCATGGGAGATTGCCCCTTGCCATACACCGCAATGGACGATGTAAACACAAAACATTTCACCTTGTGCTTCACACTTTCATTAATGAGGTTCACGGAACCAATGAGATTGTTTGTGTAATTAAATCTTCGGATGAAATGACTCAACCCCTCGGCCGCATAAGCCGCATGGTGATACACGTAATCGAAGTGATGTTCTGCAAAAAGTTTTTCAAGAAGTGAATGGTCGAGAATGGAACCTTGCACAAACGTTGCCTGTTGCGGAACATTCTGCGCAAAGCCACCACTCAAATCATCGAGCACAACAACACTGTGCTTTCGCGCAAGCAATTCGCGCACAACATGTGCACCTATAAAACCGGCACCACCGGTAACGAGGGAGTTCATTTAAATAATTGATAATTGACAATTGACAATGGCAGATGCATCCGTTGCTATGATAACTTGTGACGAATTCTTCCACCGAAATTTTTGCAAAGCCTTAAAAATTCCCCGGAGAGTTCCATCTGCGATTTCCTTATGATTTGGAACCAAAGGAGTCCTGACTCACAGTGACCACTTCAATGCAAGAGGCAAAATAGAGATTTTCTTCTTTGTGTATGGATGCTGAAAATGTTTTGTTCATAGACAATGATTATTGGACGAAGATAAATGGGATTCATTAGAAACGATAAATACAAAGACTACAGGTCACAATTCACCCAGCACTTCTTTAGCAGGGCCTCCTTTTAGTTTACCTTGACTAACCACCCCCGTTACATTGCAAGAAGAAACAAAAAGTTTTCCTTCGTTATTAATGGTAGATGCAAATGTTTGCTTCATACTTGATGTCTTGACCATTGCCTGCTGCCTGTTGCTTATTCCATATTCCCAAATGCCACAGGCCATCCTTTTATTTGCTTCAATAATAACTTTCAATGGAATTACTCGAAATTTCTGGCTATGCAGGCGCGTTGCTTATTGGCATCGTGATAGGCTTGCTCGGTGGTGGTGGTGCCATGCTGGCAGTGCCGGTTATGATTTATCTCCTGCGCATACCCACCGATGAAGCCACTGCGTACTCCCTTTTTGTAGTGGGCACCACCGCGCTCATTGGTTCGCTGCGTTACTGGGCGCTCAAACAGGTGAGCTTTTTCATCGCGTTTTTCTTTTTGGTTCCTTCTGTAATTTTTGTTTATCTCACCCGCCTATGGCTCGTTCCTGCCATACCACAACAGTTTTTTATCGGTGATAAACTGCTTGAGAAGAAATTCGTGCTAATGGTATTTTTTGCTTTGCTGATAATGGTGGCCGGGATTTCTATGCTGAGCAAATTGCCAGGTATGCGTCCAGCCAAAAGCTCCGATGCCGTAAAACCATCCCTACAAAACTCCTGGAAACTGGTAGTGATTTCTGCGTGGGGTTGTGCGGTGGGTTTCCTTGCCGGACTGCTGGGGGCAGGCGGTGGATTCATGATTGTGCCTGTCATGATTCTTTTAGCGCGATTGCCAGTAAAGATGGCGGTGGGCACTTCCCTTACCGTCATAGCAGGGCAATCGCTTGTTGGTTTCCTGGGAGATTTGCACAGCAACCATAACCTCGACTGGTCTTTTCTGGCATCGTTCACATCGCTTTCTCTTTTGGGTATGATGCTGGGCACATTGGTTTCCCGCAAATCCAAACCGGAAAAAATCAAAAGGGCATTTGCCTGGTTCAGCCTGGCAATGGGAGTTGCCATTATCATAACCGAACTAGCTCTTTACTAAAAGCTTTTTCCAACACTTAGAGCCTGTTTAAACAAGTGAGGCCAGTGAGAATGATGGTTCCTTCATGATGCCCTTTCGCAGGATGCTGTGCAACTCTCTTCGTGCCGTATTAAATTTTTTTTTCAAAACTTTCGAAAGGATGGTTTTAATTATTGGTATAGCATCCGACAACCACCTCTTCCCATGATACACCTGCAAGATCAGAGGTTGAGAAATTAGGTCCGAGAGTCATTTGCGATGGTGTACCTGAAGGAAGAAAATTCAAGGCTGCGGGGTCAATAAACATGGGTGGTGCAACGCGCATATCCAACCAATGATCAACCGGATCAACATCCAACTCCGTGTCCACAATGCATCTTTCGAAAAAATAGGATTGGTCATCTACCTCCTCGGCAAGGTCAATCACAAATTCAGAAAAATCGTTGAGCGTGGCATTATTGCCCCACATAATGCAGTTGCGGAAGGTGGCTTCTTCCAATGGCCGCAATTGTATGTTTTGGAAAATGTCTTCGTAATAATCAGTGAGCACAAACGCTGGGGCGGTGCGTGTGCCTTCGCTCCAGTAGTTGGCAAACGTGGTGTGGTCAATGGTGTAGCGCCCACCTATTGTGAAGGCACCGCAAGCCTGCCCGCAATTCACTATTAAATTGTTGTAGCCCGCAATTTCGCTGCCCTGCGCCCAAAGTCCAATGGCAGACATGTTCTGGATTTTGGTATTCCTTAATACCAGGGCATATTCATTTCCAGTGGCACCTGTGGTGTCGGCCTGTATTCCTATGGTCCCGTTTTTCAGAATAGCATAATCAATTACGCTCCCTGTGCTTTCAAAAAGCCAGATGCCCCCGCGTGTAATGGTGGCCACCTCGGTTCCGAAACCTGTTTCCACCAGGAAGTCGAGCTGGATACCCCATTGGCCGGGCACATTAGCGAACTCCGGTTCAAGACGGTCGCCCTGAAAGACTACTTCCTCACCAAGTTGGCCCTCAACATTTAGCACTCCTTTATATACATACATGCCGGACTTTGAATGAACATGAACTTGTGTTCCTTGCAAAATGGTAAGGGTGCAGGCAGAGTCCACCGCCACAATTCCGTAAACAACATGAGGCTTGTCGTTCGTCCATATATCAGCACAACCAAGTACAAACAAACCGCCAAGCCCTCCGTGGAAATACGCATCCTGCCCCCAAGCCGCAAGATTCACCACCTGTTCATTTCCGTTGGTTATGATGTGGATGTTGTCCTCTATCACAAAAGGTAGTTCCACACCTCCCGGATCTACGGTCACCTCCACAAAAGCGTAGATGCTGTCGTTCGCCAGAATTTCTACATCCTCGAAATATGTCCCGTTAATGCCATCTACCGCCATTCGGAATTGAGAACCGCTGCCGCCCTGCAGTTCGATGGATGAAATGCGGATGCTCTCGTTGTGCCGGTTGTAAAGCTTGAGCACTTGCGTGGTAGAACCAATGGTGGTAAACACCGTGTCGAACAAAAGAGTGTCGGCTGATAATTCCAGCATAGCCCCCGTGTCAGTAATAAATTTTTCCTTACGGCATTGCACCAGAAAAACAGCGACCACCAGAATTGAAACGAAAGTGATGAGGGATTTTGGCATAGAAAAACAAAAACGCAAAAGTGCGGGAAGAACAAGGATGAGTTCTTTTTATTGTTCGAAGACGCAATCCAGCGACCCAGGACCCAGGACCGATGACTGAACACCGATTACTACATTCGCGCCCCATAAAAAAAAACAAACAAAAAATAACAAAACATGATTTTAAGAATGACAGCAGGAGTAGTGATAATTGGTTCGCTGCTTATTATGAGTTGCTCCACTCAAAAAGGCGGAGCCGCTAAACTGACCAACGCAGAAGACAGCCTTGCCTACGCACTGGGTGTTTCAATTGGCGAAAATTTCACCAAGAGCAACCTGGGCGATGTGAACTTCGATCTGGTGATGAAAGGTGTGAATGACAACATTGGCAAAACCGCCCTGATGGATGCGAAGACCGCAGACGATTGTGTACGCGGCCAACTTCAGAAAAGAGAAGAAGCCAAAAGCGCAGATGCGAGAAAAGCCGGTGAAGACTTCCTTGCAAAAAATAAAGACGCCAGCGGAGTAGTGACCACCGAAACAGGACTGCAATACAAAGTGAACTCCGAGGGAAGCGGCCCAAGCCCAGATATGAATGACAAGGTAACGGTGCATTACCACGGAACACTTACCGATGGATCTATATTCGATAGTTCAGTAGACCGCGGCCAGCCCGCCACATTTGGATTGAACCAGGTGATACCAGGATGGACCGAAGGATTGCAGACTATGAAAGAAGGCGGCAAAACCACTTTCTATGTTCCGCAAAACCTGGCTTACGGTGCACAGGTGAAAGGAAAAATTCCGGGTTTCTCCACGTTGATTTTCGATGTGGAATTGATTAAGGTGGAACCGGTGGAGTAAAAAGAAAAGGGACTAGACAATTAGCAAAAGGCAAAAAAACCTGCCCCTCTAAGCTTACAGCGGAGGAGCAGGTTTTTTTTTGATGCGAAGTTGCTTTTTTCGTTGGCCTACGCTGGAGTGCTCTAGGGCTGGACGGTGTACACTTACTTATTGGTTTTTGTGACTACCAACAAATTCAACCGACTGTTGTTCTTCGCCACTAACAATCCTTTCTTGTTTCCGCTCTTGATCGTGACCGGAACAATCGCCTTCACATCACCGGGAATAAAAAGACCGGAATCTTCAATGCTCCACTTCACATCAAAAGTGCCATCACCCTTTCCGTACATTACTATTCCTTTGCCGGCATCGTATGGAATGGTTTCTACTTCGGTGGTCAGGTTGTTTCCACCCATCAACACATCAAGGTTTCCATCACCATCAAAATCATCCACCACCATGGCGTTGATGGGTGAGAACTGGCATTGCACAGGAAGTTCTCTTGGCTCATAATTTCCTTTGCCTTTGTTTTCAAGATAAATGCTGGAAAAAGAATTGACCTTGTAATGAAATGAGGTGGCCAGCAATTCCGAAGAATAAATTTCTTCCAATGATGAAGACGCAAATTGATTGTAAGTGGGGAAACGCTGAGCAAGGGCGGGCATCTGCATGGAGCTACATTCCCTTCCCCGCACTGCCACCACGCGGTCTTTGTAGTGCTTGCTCAGAACAATGTCCAGGGTTGAGTTGTTATCAAAATCGTTGGCCCAAATTTCAAGTGGTTTTTCTTTTTTCGGTTTGAACTTGTTGTTCCAGCCCAGGTTTCCGAAAATCAAATCTTCATCTCCATCTTTATCGAAATCACCGCGCGCGATGGATGACCACCATCCGGTGAGTTCATCAAGTTGTGTTGATTCAAGTTTCGTAAATCTTCCTTTGTCATTAAGGAAGACTTGTATTGCAGTCCACTCGCCAACTACCACCAAATCCAAATCCTTGTCTGCATCCCAATCGAACCACAGCGCGTCTGTCACCATTCCGCAGGTGCCGTATTGTTCAGTCCATATCCAGTCTTCTATAAGCTTTCCACCCTCATTTTGTAGTAGGGATGAATTGGATGAAATGGGGTAGGCGCCCGGTGTATTTCTTCCACCCACGAACAAATCACTGTCCCCATCGTTATCATAATCTGCTGCGCGAACCACTTTGCTGCTTGTGTGCATTAGGGGAAGAAGATTTTCTGCCAACGAAAAATTTCCGTCACCATCATTAAGCAAAATATCATCCGTAAGCAATGAGTCAGCATTTTCAAAATCACCGCCTCCGCCACTTGCGAGATACAAATCCAAATCCTTGTCGCCATCCACATCAAGAAATTCTGCGCCTAAAATTTCTTTGCCTTGATCACCTGAATATTGTTCTTCTGTTTTCTGCACAAAATTTCCTTCAGGTGTTTGAAGATAGAGGGCATTCGATTGACCTTTCGCTCCGCCCACAAAAAAATCTTCATCACCATCGTTGTCCACATCACCCACGGCAATACCGGGCCCAAGCATAGACTGGCGGTGAGGCAATAGAATTTCCTTCGCGAAATCATCAAATGAATTTTCCTCATGGTAGAACATGGGTTGAATGGCATTATCGGTAATGTTACTGAAAAGAATTTTTGTTGTATTTGCAGAATGATAGGTGGTTGGTTTCCTTTCATTTTTTTCTTCAAACACAATTCGATGCCTCTCATCAATGCGCGGATCAGCAATAGTTGTTGTTCTCCCGTTGTCCCAATCCACCACAACGGAATCCACTTTGTTCCAATCTCCCAATCCGAAATGAATCATTGCTTCCATTTGGGACTGGTAGCCCCGAACAAAACGATACTCAGCTCGCTGCAATTTTTCGCTGCGATGAATTGTGATCGTGGCATTCGAAACATTCAAGGTGGTGTCATTCGCGGCCAGCACAAACTGGATGTAGTGTGTGCGATTCAACTCCCGGCTGTTGTTGCGGTAAACAAAAGCAGGTTGATTAAGATTGCTGACTACAAGGTCAAGATCACCATCGCGATCCAAATCACCGTAGGCAGCACCATTGCTGAACGATGGTTCGTCCATACCCCACTCTTTAGTCTGTTGATGAAATTGGAATCCATTTGTGTTTTTGTACATGGGGTTGGGCAAGGGAGTCTGGTCTGCCTTCATCAGGTGGTCGAAATGTTTTTGCGCATTCATCCCGTCCTGGGTAATCAGGTTCATCAGTTCCGTTCTCCAGTCGTTGTTGGTTATGTCGCGCAGGAAACCGTTGGTCACGTATAAATCGCGCAGACCATCGTTGTCAAAATCGGCCAGCAATGGCGCCCAGCTCCAGTCGGTTTGATGTATACCTGCGAGTTGACCGATGTCGCTCATCTGCCCGAAGCCGTTGTTCAGCCACAACGTGTTGAACATGTATTGTGGCAGGTAACCAAGTTTTTCGGTCAGTAAAGTAAATTGCGATACATCCATGCTGGCCATCATCATTTTGTTGCGGTAATGATCTGACGGTGTCATATCCAGCACACACAAATCCATCAGGCCATCATTGTTAATGTCAGCCACATCGGCACCCATGGAGTAGAAACTGCAATGCGGCATCTTACCGGCAATGTCTTCCGCAAATTTTCCTTTGCCGCGGTTGATGTAGAAACGATCCGGAACAAAAAAATCGTTACTGATGAAAACATCCGGCAAACCATCATCAGTAAAATCGCTCACCGCAATGCCCAGCCCGAATCCAATTTCACCAATTCCTGAAAGGGCAGTAATGTTGGTAAAATGTCCATCATCATTCCTGTAGAGCGCATTGCAGAAACGTTTGGTGTCTTCTTTCGGAAGAGATTTTATTTTTTGCAACCAATCCACTTCCTGGTTGGCAAGATTTCGCCATGCGTGGTTGAGCACCCACAAATCGAGATCACCATCCAGGTCCATATCGAAGAACGCCGCTTGGGTGGAAAGTCCGTTGTCTGCAATTCCATATTCCGATGCACGTTCGGTAAATGTTCCATCCTGATTGTTGATGTAGAATTCATTCACGGTTGACTTGGTGAGAAAATCGGGGCCGCTGCAACAGAGATAAATGTCCTGCCAGCCATCGTTGTTGATGTCAACCACGGACACACCTGTGTGCCATTTTCCCGAATTGATTTTTGCTTTACCTGTCACATCTTCAAAATGCAAATCACCACGATTGAAATAGAGTTTGTTCGGCACATCGTTGCCGGTAAAAAGAAGATCGGGCAATTCATCGTTGTTGAAATCGGCAATGGCCACACCACCTCCGTTGTAGAAATAATCGTATTGGCCAATGCACCGGAGCGGAGTTTCATTGACACGGTTTTCAAAATCAATCCCGGTTTGTGATGTGGGAAGAAGATCAAACTGATGGCCCGACTGCGCAGGCAATTGATGAGCGCTACAACAACAAAAAAATGCTATTGATAGGGGCAGATGAAACTTCATGTTGAGTTCTGACAAGTAATAAGTGTTTAATGGCTGGTCAAAGAAACAACAAAGGCGAAAGTTGCAAAAGTTCCAATACGGTTGAAACGGCAGGTCATCGTCAACTCTTCATTTCCCCCAAATTATTACCGACTCTCTGTTCGAAAACAGTTGAAACATTGTTGAAAAAATTCCCCCTATCAACAATCTCATCCTAGTTTTCCCCAAAGCATCAACATCGCTTGTGAGTACATCACATCAAAAATAGTTTTGGCAGCTATTCACTCATCAGGTCATTGTGCTAATCAAATATCCTACGCGCCTTTGCGCCTTTGCGTGAGAAAATTTATCCAACCATGATTACAAGAATTGTTGCAGTAAACACTGCCATTTTCGTCAATGCCGAACTGCGTCTCGATGACTGCGACAGCATCCAGCTTGTCGGCCCGAACAACGTGGGCAAATCCACACTCATCTATGCACTCAACTTCCTTTTTATTGTGGATGGCAGCAAGATGAGTTTCTCCGGCCAGCGCAGGGGCGACAAGGAAACCATACACCACTACTTCCCCACTCACAACCAGAGCTACATCGTGTTCGAAGTAAGCAAGGTGAATCCCTATTCCATCTTGGTAAAGCGCGATGCCGAAGGCGAACTGGAGTACTATAAAATAAGTTCGGCCTACGATCAGGAACTGTACTTCAAGAAAGATGGTGCCGCACAACGCATCCGCAAGTGGGACGAAGTTCAGGAGCACTTGGCCGGAAGTGGTATCGAACTCTACCAATTCAAGAGCAAGAGCGAAGTCTTCAACACAGTGTACCAGCGTGGCCGCAAAAACGAAGCAGCAGTGTGGCTGGAAGAAGGAGTGCGCACGGATGGTCTGTCAAACAACTTCTCGAAAATTTACCGCTACCTCATCAACTCGAAACTCATCACGAACAAGACGCTCAAAGAGTCGCTCATCATTGCCGACAACCGCGAGAACGAAGGTCTGAATTTCTCGCAGAAAAACAAGAAGGACATTACCGACCTGCTGCGCATAAACGATGAGATGCGAGTGGTGAAAAGCATCCAGAAAGATTTTGAAGAGTTCCGCGAAGTGGTGAATCTCTACAAAGCGAAGAACAGGATTGTGAGCGATTTGGTTTACGCTTTCAACAAGCAATACCAAGGCAACATCAATGAACTAGACAGCACACGACTTGAAAAGGAGAAAGGTTACGCGAACCAAATTGTAGCGCTGAATGAAAAACTGAAACCCCACCAGGAGGAATTGCTGCGAGAAGTGGGGAAGAAAGAAACAGAAATTGAATTGCGCGAAGAGAGTTTCCTCCAATTGCAACGACAGTTGGATGAAATCAATGCATACGAAACACGTGACTTCCTTGATCAGACACTCGCCAACCTCGATGCAAAAAGGCGCGATGCAGAAGTGCGCATCACCATGGTGGAAAACCAGAAGCTTAACACCAAAGTGCTCGAGCAAAAACTTTCGAAACACGATTCGGAGATTACACGGCTGGAGGCACAGGTGAAAAATTACGACAACCAACTCATTCAGAAAGTAGCTGCGAAAGATGCCGACCGCAAACTGTTGAACTACATCTTCTCACCTGAATTTGCAGCACAGAGTGCTGACCTGGTGAAGAAGAAGATTTCGAAGACGGGCCCTGCCATGAAAATATTCGATGGTGAAATCATACTTCCGGAAAACCTCCCGGTGCGCGATTTACTATCTGTGGGTGCATTGAAAGAAGAACTAATTGAAGTGAAAAGCGAAAAGGCTGAACTTCAAAAGGTGTGGGCTGTTGCCATGGATTTCGAGAAGGCGAGAAAAGACCTCAATAAAGTACTTGCAGAAATAGAAGGTGTGAAAGTCAAATTGCGCAGGCTCGAATCCAAACCAGAGCTATCAAAAGCTGCCAACGAGTTGGACAAAGAACTGGGCAAGCTGAAAGCGGAAAAGGATAACATTGACAAGGAACTTGAAAAAATAAAAAAGGAGATAGTTGCAAAAGGTCTGCAACTGGAAAATATGCGGGAGGATGCAAGGAAAACAGAAGAACGCATCATCGAATTGAAAAAACGCAAACAGGAAATTGAACAACTGGGCATTATACCCACCGAATATCAATCTACCGAAGGGCTGGATGAGATCTACACAAAGATTCGCCTGAGCAGCACCGACCGCGAAACCTTGAAAGTCAATAAGGACAGGACGTTCGACCAGTTGCGTTTCAAGACCAACACCGCCATGGCCGATGAAACGGAGTTTATCAAATACATGGAAGATGAGATTGCGTGCACAACCGATAAAGAGAAAAGCATTGATGGATTGTTGCAGAGCCTGTCTACACAATTTGCAAACCCCGCTTACAACCTTAGGAAGCGCTATGAAGAATTCAAGGCGTTTGTCTACAACCGTTTCAATGAGTCGCTTGGCAAGACAAAAATTTCAAACATCGAATCCCTCAAGATTGAATTGGTGGACAATAAACGTGTGTTGTATGAATTGGAGCGCATCAGTGCCATCCAGAACCTCAATGCGCAGCTCAGTTTTGAATTCGATCAGGGAGAAGATTTGAAAATCCTGAACGAATACCTCGATGGTGGAAAGAAAGTTGACTTCGAAGATTTGTTTGATATTGAACTGGTGCTCGATGTTAAAGGCCATCAAAAACGCGTGGATCTTAAAGAGCAGGTGGAAAGTGATGGCACAGACAGGATGATTCGCCTCGTGATAGTTATGGCAATCATAAACCGACTTGCCATCAGCGACCCCATGAATCGCATCGTCCTCTTCATTGATGAAATAGGAACCATTGACGAACAGAACAGGCCGCAACTTGTGCAGTTCTGCAACGAGCACAACTTCACACCCATCTTCGCTGCACCACAACCCTACGATGGTTTTTCCAAGTATTACTTCATCTTCCGGTCAAAAGGAAAAATTAACCTCAACGACAAACAGCACGCAGTGCGTAGAGAAGCACTTAACCCAATGGACAATTGAGAATTGATAATTTTTGATTTTGAATAGAACCTGCAAACTCCACAACCTGAACCTTTCACTTTTACCCTTCAACAAATAACAACCATGACCTCCACCATCAAACCCAGCGAACAAAACGATCACATTGAAGAAGTGCGCATGAAGTTTCATCTTATGGATGAACCCGAAGTCGCCCGCCTCGAACTTGCAACCGAAGAAGCATGATAAAAGCCGAACCCAGGACCATCCTCAGTTTCCTGAACACTTATTTTGAAGTGGTGCGCGACCTGTTCGACCATCAGGCGGAGGACGGCATCCTACGCAAGGAAACGCTGAACCGTGTTTGTGAAAAACACGGAACTTTTATCCAAAGCAAACTGAAGGAATACCGGGTGATCCGCCAGATAGGTGAAGATTTTGAAATGCGCGATGCGTATTTCAAGATGATGGAATTCCTGCTACTCGAATTCAAGCCGCTGCTGCCTGAAACCATAGAGAAGTACAAACTTTCCATCAGCGAACTCTTTATCAAAATCCGCAAGAGCATTGCACAACAAAGCGACCGCGACATTTTGCAGGAAAGAATAAAAAACCTGAACCAGCAGATACGCGAATTTGTGGACATGGTGGAAAAGAACACCTGGAGATTGCTCAACGAAACACGCGACCTCAAATCCAACATTGAACGAGTGGAGTACAGGGACAAGGTTCACAAAGCCTCGTTCTGGATCGAGTACTACATCTTGCCGCTCAACCGGATTCTGGATGTGAACCACGCGGAGAGCATTGCGCAAAAACTATTGGAGGTAAGCGAATTCGCCAACCAAAAACGGCTGGACTTTGATGATGAAACGGTGCGTGTGGAATTTGAAAAACTATACGTGCAGTTGATTCAGACTAACGGAGACATGCTGAAACAATCCAAAATCCTGACGAATGAATTGTTGCCATTACTCGAACGGATTCGCACCGAATCGCTGATACTTACAGGCTGGATAGAATTCCTCCGCAATCCATACAAAGCCGATGCACCGCGCATGTTGAAGCCTACACGCGGAATGCCTTATGCCAAGGACATGCTTTTCAAGGTGCGCGAGTTCTTTGAACAGTTTCAACACACTGATAATGTTTACGTGGAAGAAGACAACACTCCATTTGACAAGTGGATTTTCGACCGTGAGCTATTCCACAAAAAATTGAGTGAGCAACTTCCTGTTCCGGATTTCTTCTCCTGGTGCGAAAAGGAGTTATATAAGGACTTTAAAGAAATTGATACCGACAAATTCTTTGCAATGACCGGACTTATCTTCGATCAGGAATTTACTATTGAGTATTCTAAAAAGGGAGAACGCACAAACATAAAAACGAATACTTCAAAACTTTCTGTTCCCAAGTTGAGGATTGAGGAGAAGGAAAGGATAAAATGAAATTGTGCTTTTGTAGTTCGAACTAAGACTTAAGTTTAATGCAAGTTCAATAGTAGCGTAAATGAAATAACAAGTTTTTTGCTCATGACATAGGTGTAAGTAGTTTCATTTTGTAATTCATTTGTTGTAGTTAAAATTTAAGATTTTATGAAATTTCCGTTCAATCTTATATTAATTTTTGCGGGAATTGGCTGCCATGCGCAGAACCTAGTACCAAATCCGAGTTTTGAACTTCAAGACAGTTGTCCGCCAAGTGCTGTTGGATTGTTTGGCATCCAGAATTGGTATTCAATGCAATGGACACCAGATCAAATGTGCGAGTGTTCTAATAGTGAAAGCAATGATGTCCCAAGCAACGCTTGGGGTAGTCAACTTGCCTATGATGGAAGTTGCTATGCCGCATTTGTCACGTACAACCTTGGATGGTCAGACCGCGAATATCTTGCAGTTGAACTTTCTTCACCACTCACTATTGGTGAAGAGTATTTCATATCCTTGATGTTATCAGATGCAGATGGAGGCGAAATTGATGAACTGGATTGTTCTTCGAATAATATTGGGCTGTTGTTCATGGTTGATCCACCCTGGTGGGATGACAATCAACACAATGAAAATTTCTTTGAACCGGGGAATTTCTCACACATCAACTATTCTGCTGTGCTATCCGATAGCCTCGGATGGGTATTTTTTCAGGATTCCATAGTTGTTGATTTAGCATATACACATCTGGTAATTGGAAACTTTTTTGAGAATGACCAAACATTGATTGAACAATATGGATTCGGCTGTACAGCAATTTACTATGTTGATAATGTCTGTGTCTCAACTTATAGTTCTGACTGTCTCGATGGCATATTCGTACCAACTCAAATTTCCAATGAGTTGGAATTAACATTCAATCCTCAAAACAATACATTAGTTGCTGATGGACAACTTAGCCATGAAGTAAAGTTGTGGCAAGTAATGGATACTTCGGGTAGAATAGTTTTTCAGGAAATAAATTCGTTGAAAGTTCAACAAGTTCCACCGCTTCCTTCCGGCCTCTATGTCAGCAGCATGCTCGTAAAGTCCAAAATTTTCACAACGCTAATAATAATTCTTAAATAATACTTATGAAAACAACTATGATTTTATTAGTCATAGCGATTCTATTACTCATGGTGATGAATTTTTTTCTCGGCCAAGCATCTGTGCTCGGACATACTCCAGCTTCCAACTACCATTTAAGGTGGGACGATGATGGCAATGCGGTTCTTGTCGTCAAACAGAATAACACAACGAGAGCAGAATTCAGGGCCATGCCGACCTGGACTGGATTGAACGGATTGACCGCCTCCAATGTTCATAGAACTGATTTCACACTCAATGGACCATTTACCAATGCAGGCTGGTATCCATTCTCAATGCATCATCTTGGAATGCCACCGAGTACCTACAATTTGGAGAAGGACTGGATGAACATCGGAACAACGTATACAACAGATGACGACATCCTTCATATCGGGTTGATGCAAAGGCCAACCGGGAGCAACAATTCCACTGACGGTGTTATTGCCTGGGGTGATAACAATTCAGGTACCGATGTGGATAATTTTCGATTTCTTTTTCTTTCGGGAGTTACTGATGAAAACAACTATGATGACCAGGGGCTTGAGATTATGAGGTTAGCACCTTCTGGAAAGGTTGGAATAGGAGATTTCTCTACTACAGGACTAAACGTTCAACCTACCGAAAAAATTGACATTGATGGTACAGCCCGCCTCAGGGGTATGCCATCAACCACTTCACCCAATGCACTAATCCTTGGAATAGGGACAACCGCAGGAGACTATGTTCTTAAGTACAGGCTCCTAAATGGCACAGGTAATCAATATTTCGGAGATGATGGCCAGTGGCACTCCGCAGCGGGCTTTGATTGCACCTGGTCGGAACCAACCTTAGGAGATTTAGCAACAGGCCATGCGGGAACCTGTAACAACGGCAGTGTTGGAATAGGGTTGAATCCGACAATCTCAAAACTTCAAGTGTTGAACAATGAACCTGGAAACACTTATGCTCTAACCGCTACAAATGACTATACCAACAACATTGTAAGTTATTTCTCGGCATCAGCAGGTGGTGCCGGTTTGAACACTCGCATCACTGGTGGAACCAGTTTTGGGCCGCCTGCATTCAATTATGGTGTGAAGGCCGAAACCGGTGGTAACGGAGCATCATTTGTTTATATGTACGGCCTGTATGGTCATGGAGGCTACAACAATTCAGGTACTAGTTCTGGAAATAGTTATGGTGCCTTTGGCAAAGGTGAAAAGGGAAAGAATACGTATGGTGTATATGGATTGGGTATTTGCGGGACTGATTGCGGTTGCGAACTTGCTGTCGGAGTTTATGGAGAGGCACAAACGGGTAGTTCAAATTGCCAAGGTGGATGGGCTGGATATTTTAACGGCAGAGTTCGGATATCAAGCTCGCTTCAAGTTGACCAAACTTGGTATACTTCTGATGAAGAACTGAAATCTGATATTGCTCCGATTACAAACGGAATTGAGCTGATTGCTCAATTAAAACCAAGTACCTACTATTTCTCACAAAGCAATGCGCTTGGAATTTCTTTGCCAGAGGAATTGCAATTTGGATTGTTGGCTCAGGATGTGGAGGAAACCCTTCCAAATCTCGTTAAACAATTTGCAATTCCGCAACTTACTGATGAATATGGAAACGTTACACAGAATGGGGGCGAAGTGAAATCCATCAACTATATCGCGATTACTCCCATCCTTATAGCATCAGTTCAAGAACTCAATGTCAAAATCACTTTACTTGAGCAAGACCTAGCCAACGCCCAAGATAACATCTCCACCCTTTCCACCGCTCTCTCAGAATGCTGCGCCATAGACATTCAACTGAAAAGCATGCAGGCAAACGACATTCAGATTGTGCCTGCCGCAACAAAACTAAACGAGCTTTACCAAAACACACCCAACCCGTTTGAACAATACACCACCATGGCATACAACCTTGCCGTTGCGAGTGCAAAAAAAGTGGTTATTTACAATCAGATGGGTGAAGTAGTGACAACCTTGGTAGATGGCCACAACGAAGCCGGCCTGCACCAGGTGCAGTGGCACAGTGGCAGCCATGCCAGCGGTGTTTACTATTATGCTCTGATAATAGATGGCATAGAGCAGGTGAAGAAAGCTTTGAAACTCTGAGCCAACGACCAAATCAATTCACAGTACCTAATACACAAATCCCACTACCAAAATGATGTTTCCTAAAAACCACCGAACAATAACTGACGACCTGATGGCCGGAAAATTTATATTGTCCAATAGTGCAATGTTTAACGACCTGAAGGAAAACTCGGATTTCTATGCGGACTTTTTCAAACAATCTTTCGACTACGAATTGGTGATGAAAAGCGATTACGGCTATCTTCTTTCGAAAGAAACGAATGAAAACTTTTCGCGCGATGTCAGCATCTTCATCGCTGTGCTTAGTTATGAACTCGATCGTGACGGAAAGAATTTCATGGATGCCCTCGAGTTTTCTGAATTCACGTTTGATGAAGTGGACAGGTATTTCCAAAACTCATCCTTCATTGATTTGATTGAAAGCAACAAACAACTGCGCGATCCCGAAGGCCGCAGGCATCTCATCAATGCGATGGCGCGGAGAAACATCGCCCACAAGAACTTTGAAGACCGCTTCACATTCACACAGGCGTATAAAATGTTTGTGGACTTTGCAAAAGAACTTGCACTGAAACGCATGGGTGGCGAATCGCAGGCGGTGCTCAACTAGTGATATGAATTTCGAAAAAAGTCTTAGAGCCTGTTCAATATCTCGTCAAGAGGTTTCTTTTGGGTCTTCTTCATAAATACTTCGTTGTCCCGCACGTGCGGGATGAAATAGTCACCACTATGGCATCCCGCAAATGGCGGGACGCCTCGTCTTGCCAAAAAAAACCTTAAAACAATTCCACTCATGAGATATTGAACAGGCTCTTAGGGGTGTTTAGAGGTGCCCTTAAATAAAAAATCCAGAAGGTGTTTGAAACGTAACCCCCCGCTGAACCCCATCTTGATTCAATGATTTTCGCAGTTCTGCTTTGCGGCCATGAATACAAAAGTAAAAACCGATTGGTTAGCACACATTGAAGGGT